>Ga0255768_10000653_pt1 | contig 35715 bp, 26 predicted proteins | sample 071ome_33_FD_179983 | JGI IMG/M metagenome (GOLD analysis project Ga0255768, IMG submission 179983) | Coastal salt marsh microbial communities from the Groves Creek Marsh, Skidaway Island, Georgia - 071412AT metaG (version 2) | ecosystem: Environmental > Aquatic > Marine > Intertidal zone >... | reverse complement strand
TTACGCTGACTCTTTGGCCGCGTTCTTGACTTCTTGAATCTCTTTTCTTCTTGCTTTGATCAATTTAGCGAGATTGGCTAGAGCCTTTCTGGCTCTTGTGGCAGAGGCTTTTACGCCCTTGTCTACGAACTTACCGTTCTCTTCTGAGTAAGTCTGTATCTCTGTCATGATCTGTTCGTGTGTTTCGTTTGACATATGTTTTTCCTTCCTTCGTTATCGTACGATATAATTAATTAACATATGTTTAATTTAAGCACACAAGAAGTGGTTTCGTCAATAGAAAAAACACCAATAGTCAAAAAAGCCAACTTTGTTTACCAACATTACCACAATTTTTTTGGTAATTGTGATTCAATGCTTTCGGAAATACAGGAAGTTTCATTTGCAAGATTACACAATCAAGAAAAACTTCCGAGAAGACGCATGTCGTATAGTGAAGAAAACTCAAAACAGTTGACAGTGTTTTTCATGAACAGTAAAATTACCAATGCCCTGCAGGATAGGTTTTGCACAAAGTTGAAATTTTCAAGTGTGGACTATTGGATTGATGACAAGGACTACTTTTTACCTCCACATGTGGATGACAGCACAATCAAACTGTCTATTCAAATTTACATAGGAAAAGATCAACCAGGCACCGTGTTGTTTGATAACAATGAAAGATTACATACTTTTACTTTTGAAAATAACTGTGGGTATGCCATGCTACTTAATGATAAAACATTTCATGGATTAGAGTATCCAGTTAAGATCAATGGTAGGAAAAGTGTTTACGTAAGATATCAGTAACCAATATAACGATTGTTATATAGATCATACACCATGTTTTTATCAAACTTCCATGTTTGAATAAGTTCACTTGTTTTTTTTGCGATGTGATCATATTGTGAATCTGTTTCCATGTGTCCTGGTTCAAATATTTGAGCATTATGGATTTTTAAATTGTGTCTGTACACAATGAAATTTAATGATAATTTTTCTAGTCCGTAGTCAATGGGTCCTTGCCTTTTCCAATTCATGAAAGTGCCTTGTTTGCTTGTGAAAACAAATATTTTTTTCGCTTTTGAAAACAACAGGTTTAAATGATCGTTTATATTACGGTGACCGGTTGCGGTGTGTATCAACAGATCGTACGTGGGTAAATTCCGCACACAGTTTCTGTTGGTCAGGTCCAGTCTGTCCTTGCCAAAATAATCACCGTCTATGTATTTTTTAAGATTGTTTGCTAGGTTACCGTGTCCACCAGTTATCAGTGTCGTCATACTATTATGTCAACATCGTTGGCGTAGTTGGTGAATCCGTTCTCCTTGACCACTTTCAGTACGCTGTTGACCCTGCTTACCAATTCGTCTTTGTGTGAGATCAGGAATATGTTCTTCTTCTGCGTCCTGCTCATGTCTTTCAACACTGCCATGGAACTCTCAACACCTGATATGTCCATACCGGCATCAACTAGTTCATCTATGAACAGCAAGTTGATCTGTTGATAAAGGCTTTCCCACACGTCCCTGAACGCCCAACTCAGACTCAAAATTAATCTGTTTCTTTCACCCCTGCTGAGATTGTCAAAATCCAACTCCCTGCCCAATTCCTCGATACGCACAGAAAGATCCGATTGGAACGTGACTGTGTGTGGCAGTTTCACTTTGCCCAAGAAATAGGCCAACCTCTGGTTTAGGTAAGTCAAGTTCTGTTCTATGATCCTTGTCCTTATGAATGAATCTTTCGCTGTCAAAAGTTTGTACAAGAAATCTTGGTGCCTGTGCAGGTCTTCTAGTTCGTTTGCTTTTTTATAGTCAATTTTTTGTATCGCGGATTTCTGCATTTCCTCTATCTGTTCTGCGTATGTGTCTTCCTGCTTTTCCGTTCTTTCTAGTTGTCTCTTAAGGTCCTGCAATGAACTTTTGTGATTGTACGCTTCGTCAATGGTATCATAATAGGTATCGGGTACTTGTCCCAAGTCACCAACTTCGTCGATTCCCTGTTGTATTTTTGCAAGATCTGTTTTCAATTTTGTCACGTAATCGGTTGATTCTGTCAACTGCGCTTTCAGTTTATCCACTAGGTGTGTGTGCTTGTCGTCGTGTAATTCCTGTTCGCAAGTAGGACATTTCTGTTGTTCTGCGAATTCTAAATCTGCTATGGTTTTAGTCACAGTGCTTTCTGCCTTGGTCAAGGAATCCTCGTGGTATGCTTTTTCTTTTTGTAGACTCCTGAGTGCGGTCTGCATTTCGTTGTGTCTCTGTAACTTCTTGTGTTTCTGAATTTCAATTTCACTATCGACTTTTTCAAGTTCTGTGATTGCTTCTTTGAAACTCTCGATATCTTCTTTTTTCTGTTTCGCCCATGCATTTGATCTGATCTGTAGGCTTTCGATGGATTCTTGTATTTTTTCATTACTGGCCACTTTGGCATCTATACGCATTTTCTCTTCGGTGAGCATCTGTTTCGTGGCTTTCTGTTTTTCTTTCAACAGGTCTGCTTTCTGTGAAAGCAGTGTGATTCCTAAAAGTTGTTCGATGATTTCTCTTTGTTCTGCCTGTTTGGTTGACAGGAAAGGTTGCGTATATGTGTTCAACGCAATGATGTTTTTGAACATCGAGTGAGTCATTCCAAGCAGTTTGTTGATCTCCACTTGTGTTTCTCTGTTCTCGCCCTGTGCTTCGTTGCTTTCTGTGTTTTGTTCAATGTCATTCGCGTAGAACCTGAATATCTGTGGTTTACGTCCTCGTTCTATGGTGTAGGTCACACCGTTCTTGATGAATTTCACGCTGACCACCATTGCCTTTTCATTGGTCTTGTTCACGAGATTGTCTCGCCTGATGTTTGTCAGTGCTTCACCAAAGAACACATATGACAGTGCATTTATTATTGTTGTCTTGCCCGTGCCATTTCTCGCACCCGCATCATCACCTCCGAGGTCCATATTCTCACCTATCACTAGAACTAGGCTTTTGTTTGAGAAATCAATCGCCTGTGCTTGATTCCCCACACTCATGAAGTTCTTGACTGTGAGTTCTTTGATTGTCAGCATTTAAAATCCGCCCTCTTCCTGCTGTTTCTTCCAACGCTTGTAACCCTTCAACCATTCTTTCTGAGATACTGGTTTCTCAAACATGTCCATTACTTGTTGTCGTGTCATGTTTACCGAAGCATTGTATTCGTACTCGCCTTTCAGTGCTTTTATCAATTTCTTTTTACTAATTCGTGACATCTAAATCGTTGTAAATTGCTGTTAATATGTTCTTGTCATACACCTCAGAATCAACTCCTTGTAACTGTTTGATAACGATCTGGTCAACGCTGTCAAACTTCTGCACCTCCACAAGAGGTTGCTGTGCATTATCCACCTGTTCTGGGATCAGTTGTAATTCCCTGAGTTGATACTTGTCTATGAATGTCTCCCTCACGAAGTTTGCTTCTTCGTATGAAATCTTTATGTCTAATGTTACCCTCACATACATTTTTGGTTTTAGATACTTGTCTGGATCTTCCAATAGTTCAGATACTTTTATTGTGATGTATCTCGGCATCTCGGGCCAGTTTATGAACTTTGGTTCACCACCGTACTCCAGTATCATCATGCCCCTGTCGTCATCCCATGCATCTGCGTAGTTGTGTGGAAAAGCGTTGCCCATGTATGTCACGTTCTTCATGTACTGTCTCTTGTGGAAGTGTCCTGAGAACACTTTGCCACAACCTGCGAAGTGGTCAGTCTGTATTCCTCCCACGTCCGGCATCTCTACCATTGCGTTCATCTTGAAGTAAGGCAGTTCGAAATGTCCGAACACGTACTTCTGAGTCATTTTTTCAATCTTCTTCCATTCGTCCTGTACCACCCACGGAATTATCGCGACATCATCTTCCACCAACCATTCGTTCACTATGTGTATGTTGGGTATGTTCCTAATGTACTCCATTGAATTGATTTCTCTCTTGTCCCTGTAATACAGGTCGTGGTTGCCCATGATCACGTACACTTTCTCAAACGCCTTGCCCAGTCTCTCCATGTTCGATACCGTGTAGTTCATTGTGGAAACGTTTGTGGCTGATCTGTGATGGTGCCAGTCACCGAGGAATATGCAGGTCTCACATCCGTGCAGTCGGGCCTGTTCTATGAACCATATCACGAATGCCTCGCAGTCGTCGTTGTGTACACGACTGTTGCCCTTGAGGCCAAAGTGTATGTCCGTGAAACAGGCTACCTTCTTGAAAAACATATTTTTACCATTTCTTCTTTACGATTGGTTTGTGTTTGGTCATGTCCACTTTTTTGTAATTGACCTCATCGAAATCCGACGAATCTATTTTTCCTGTCTTCTTTAATTTTTTGTTTAGTTTGGCGATACCCGTCTTATTCACGATCTTTGCCTCACCGTGTGCGGTTTTCATTCTCTTTTGATAAGAAGGCCCTGCCGTCTCGTTTTCGTTCTGTCTAGTGAATGAAGGCATCATGCCATTGAACTCCAGCAGGTCGTCCCTGATGGCCTGGTTCTTCTTCTCTATGTTCAAGATCCTTGTGAAACTGTTCGTGATTGCCGCCGTGTAGTAGGCGAAAGGATTGTCAGACTTTGATTCGTCGAACTGTAGTCCAATCTGTGACAGTTGCATCAATGCCTGCGACTGCATCTCGTCGTTGTAGGTGTAACCTCGCCAGTTGGCTCTCGTTCCGTATCTCTCGCATAACTTCATGTACATTAGTGCCAGTTGGTTGGTCATCTTGCCATGGTCCGCGGAGAAGTGACCGTTGCTCATTCCGCCCACCCAGTGGCTCTTGCCCACGCATTTTGGCTTGCCCTTGTTGTCCAGTCTGTAGTGTTGGAACGGTGGGAAGTTGACCTTGCTGTGGTGATCCGCTGTTGTCTTTGGATTCTTTTTTCTTTCATCATCCATGGGCACGTGATCGAACATCATGACCCTGAACACAAGATCCGTCTTGTCTATCTTCCTGGGAGATACTGTGTAGTCTGCTAATTTTATTTTCTTCATACCGGCGGCCTTGGCCTGCTCCCATGCTTCCTGCGTCAATCTCTTTGCCTTGTTCTTCTTGGCCTCCGCTATGGTCCTCACATTTATTTTTTTTAGGTTGGGCACGATGATGTCATAGGTAGAATCGTCCGGCGACACGTAGGAACAGTAGGTGTTCTTGCTGGCGTGTATCTGTGCCAACAGATCTCGGTTGTTTAGGTATTTTACTCTTTTCATAAATTTTTCTCTCTAGTGTTACTGGTAAAATGACCACAAACAGGTCTGTTGAATCGTGCCGTATGGGGAATTAAGTGCGCCTAAAATTATGCCTATAAATATAGTTAAAGTATACAAAATTTTACAAAGGAAAGCAACCTATAATATATGGCAACACTGGGCGGAACAATCAAGAATCTAGCATCGGGTTTCTTCAACCGGACCTTGAGCAGGCTGAAGGGAGCCAACATATCTACGGATCTACGTATCGTGCAGGCCAGGGCCAAGTGGTCGGGCAGGAACAGTCAAACAGACTGGCGTGTGAGGCTTCAGGTACCTGAAAATTCACCTTTGCAGAAGTTCTTTGATTTTGACAACAATCCATTGATGGCCCCGCTGGCGGAATCACGAGGCATTTTTTGGCCCTTGACACCTGCCGTGGTAATACAGCATTCGGCCAACTATAATGCCTTGGCACAGACACACAGCAATTACCCATTCCAGGCATACCAAAATTCACAGGTTGATCAGATGAACATAATTGGAGAGTTTCCTGTGCAAAATTCTGAGGACGCCAAGCACTGGGTGGCAACGGTGAACTTCCTGAGGACCGCCACTAAAATGTTTTTTGGAAATGATGACGGTGACGGATTGAAGGGAAATCCTCCACCGATCATGCATCTGTTTGGTTATGGTGATCACATGTTCCACAAGGTGCCTGTTGTTATAAACACCTTCAACGTTGAATTGAGACCGGGGATCGACTACATCTCAACTAAACAGGACAACACGAATTTCAGAGACCTGAACGGGCCAGATGCTGGTTTTCAGGACGCTGTCATAGCCGGAGAGTCTCAGACTTGGGCACCGACCTTGTCAAACATATCGGTGCTGGTGACACCAATCTACAGCAGAGATTCAATTAAAAATTTCTCAATGAAGAAATTCGTGAGGGGCGAACTTAACGGTAAAGGAAGCAACGAAGTAGGATTCATCTAATGGCCAAATACTCATCCACTTCTCCGTACTTCAGTACACCTCAGAATGCAATCAATCTAGAAACTTTTATTCCGAGGCCTATTACGGCGGAGGACGACGACCAAACATACACAATAGAGAGGACATACGCATACAGGCCCGACCTTCTTGCCTATGACTTATATGGCTCGCCAAGATTGTGGTGGGTGTTCGCCCAGCGTAACCCAGATCAGATAGAGGATCCGATATACGATTTCAGACCAGGAGTGACTATACAGTTGCCTAAACCGGCCAATGTCAAAAGTGATCTAGGGGTATAAGATGCCGAGGACAGATAATAGCAATAAGCAACCAGAGGTAAACTCGACCCAACGTACACCAAGGAGACAAGGCGATGAGTTTATTGCCAAAAAAAATCCCTTGCATAGTTTTGCAACATACAACTGCCTGTTTACACTGTCAGGAATAAGTGAAAGGGATCTTCAAAGCCAAAGGCAACTGTTCAACGCTCCAATAATGAACATCATTGCTAGGAGTTCGGGCATAGGTGATGTGCCAAGGGGCGGTGTTGTTGATCCAGATGCAACCGATAAGATCAAGCAAGAGCAAATGCAAAAATTATTCAATGATCCAAATTACGCCGGTAGTGGCAGTATACTGGACAGGAACCATGACATCTTTTTCGAGAACGTGAACATCACGTCAGTGGTGGGACCAAACGTGGAACGTAACCTAGCCAACTTCACTAAAATGGAGTTCGAGTTACACGAACCTTACGCCGTGACTTTCATAGAGAAGATACGTGCCTGTGCTTTCAGAATGGGATACGAGGACTATCAGGCCGCGCCGTTTCTGTTGACCATACAGTGGAAAGGTTTTGACGAAAACGGTAGACCATTAGAGGACACACAAAAATCATTAGAGAGGCGTGTTCCCATATTCATCACTAAGGTTGATTTCGACGTGGACCAAGGAGGCGCCAGGTACAACGTGACCGCTGTGCCATATCCCGACATGGCGTTCGACGACAGTTACAAGTTTAGCAGGACACAAATTCCTATAAATGTAAATTCCGTTGATGATTGGATATCAAAGGTCAAAGAAGGATTACAGAAGCAGATGCAGGACGAGAGGGAAGAAGGAGCCAGAGAATTTGATGACGAGTATGAGTTCGACATATCAAGGATCAAATCAACAATGCAGACTACCGAGATAAGTTCTGTTGAAAACACAAGTATCTTCAATACCGCTACCTTGGCAGACTCATTGAGGGACGTAGAACAAGTGACCCTCAACGGAACGAGACCGGTGGTGACCGCGAATGAGCCAAAATCAGACACACAAATCAAGACAAAGACCAAAGGCATGCATATTGAACCAAACACAAGCATAGTCAAGGCGTTTGAGGACATGATAAGGTCAACCAAGTATTATCAGGAACTTATAGAAGATTTCTGGGGAACATATGCTCCTGGGGAAACTCGAGAGAGTCTGTTTAAAAAATTCCAAGATTCAAAAGAACTGGCAAAATTTATCGAGTCTAATCAATACGTTGATTGGTTTCTCATCAAACCCAAGGTAGAGAATTTGTTAAGCAAGGGTCTAGACTCAGTGACCAAGATGTATCCCAAAAGGATAACATATCAGGCCATACCGTACAAGGTGCACATAGGTAAATTGGTGCTTCCCGGGCTTTCATTGGGAGATATAGATTGGTCTCGGTATTCTCGTAGGAACTACAACTACATCTACACCGGAGAAAACATTGACATACAAAATCTCAGAATCAATTACAAAACCGCATACTACTACCGAAATGTACGTACAGACCCAAAGGCCACAGGAACATCAGGTGCTTTTTACAACTTCAAAGAAGGTATAAGGAAATGGTTGGGAGGCAAGAAACAGCCTGAACCAACTCTTCCATTGCGACAGTATCCTTCTATCCTTAAGCAAAGAAACTTGGTACAGGAGATCAATCCAAAAAGTCTCCGTGCCAACGAGTTCTTCGACTATCTAACCAATCCAGAGGCCGACATGGTTAAAGTAGAAATGGACATACTGGGAGATCCTGCATATGTGGCGCAGGACGCCTTTGCTCCGATTGATGATAAGGTGTTAACAACAGGAGAATACGATACTCAGTTCAACGCTTTCAACATGGAATCACACATGCCCATTATCACACTCTCATATCGTATGCCTGCTGATATTGACGACAAACGTGGTACAATGTTTTCTGATACCTACTTAGACGAAAACTTATTTTTTTCAGGTGCTTATCAGGTCACCAAGATTGAATCACAGATGAACCAAGGGCAGTTTACACAGACACTTACCCTGGTCCGAATAAACAATCAATCAGGCACTACAGCACCTGCGGCGCTGATAAGTGCCGCGCAGGATGGGACGAAAGATATCATTAAGCAAGGACAAAATCCTTCGTTTTATAGAAAGGAGTTTGGTAAGTTCTTTAGGAACTAAATTAGTGTATGTCATACCGTGATGCAAGAGGGTTCACAGATACTCAAGACAATCAGAAAAGTTACAACGAGAAATACGTAGACAATGATCCAGGCCCATACGTCGGTGTGGTAAAGGCCGTTGTGGATCCACTCAAGATGGGCAGGCTTGGAGTAAACATTCCTGCACTTTCAAATACCAACACGCCGGCACCTTCCCAAGTAATATGGTGTCATTACCTTTCGCCATTCTATGGGTCCAAACCGTTATCGACAGTGAGCACTACAGATCCAAATTCTTACAAGGAGAATCAGACCAGTTATGGATTTTGGGCAGTACCGCCTGACATAGACACAGAGGTGTTGGTTATCTTTGCAAAGGGAGAGAACAACGAGAATAGTGCATATTGGATCGGTTGTATACAAAAACCAAAAATAAATCAGCAGATACCCGGACTGGCCAGCACCAAGAGATCTGTTAATGCCAGAGATCTTGCTAGGGCAGGACAAACCAATTATGGCACGGATTTCTTGCCGTCGGGAGACCTCAACAGGAACTTCAATAAGCCAGGAAATACACTATCAAATTCAGACACATGGGACCTTCCACTAAATGACATCCTTGCAGACCAATTGCTTTCCGAAGGATTGATACAAGATGATGTAAGGGGGACTACAAGCAGTGCCGCCAACAGGGAGACACCAAGTCAGGTGTTTGGAATAAACACACCAGGCCCGATCAGATCTGATTCGCGTAAGCAGAACGTAGGAATCTCAGGAACCACCGTAAGGCCTGACAGAGATCTAGGACACAGTTTCGTTATGGACGACGGAGATGTCAACGGCCATAATCAATTAACAAGGATAAGGACATCTACAGGACATCAGATTCTGTTACATGACACAGAGGGCACAGTGTATATTGCAAACGGCTCAGGAAACGCTTGGGTTGAAATGGACAAGTCGGGTAGAATCAGTCTTTATTCTAACAGGGGAATAAGCATGAGGACAGAAGGAGATTTCAATCTACATGCTGACAAGAATATCAATTTCCATGCAAAGGAAAATATAAAGTTTACATCAGAGAAAGATCTCGTTCTCAATTCACAGAAATACATCTATGCCATGGGAGATTCTGGAATATTGAATGCATCACAAAAAGGAAGTGTTCGTAATTTTGCTAGGGACGGTATAACGTCCTTCACAAACGGAACACAGTTACATGGTGCGTCCGGTAGGATTGACCTAGCAGGTTCACAAGTTCATTTTAACTCAACAAGGGCTAAGTCGAATTGGGGTCCTGGATGGTTGAAACCATCACACAAAAAAATTGATCTACAACCGGTCAAAGTGACTGACATCAAGTCAGAACAGCCAATCAACAATCGAGGGGTTGTACAAACAAAACAAACTGAAACCACAGTAAGAGATTATAAAACTAAAAAACATTCGGATGCTTTTATTACACACGAACCATATGAACGACCCGTGGGTGGCAGAGAAAAGGACGATATTGCATAGAGTAAATATAGTATATGGCTGAGAACAATCGAGATCTATCTAACAGGCAACCAACTTTCAAAGGTTTCAGTTCACGTGCTGACAGGCAAAATTTCAAGTTGTATGACTTCGAAGTAGCCAAGCAGGATCTTATAAACAGATTGTCAATCAGGAAGGGCGAACGTGTTGAGAATCCAGAATTTGGAACAATAATCTATGATGCAATATTTGAACCATTCACAGAACAGTTAAAAGATGCAATAGTAGATGACATCACTGCAAATTTAAACTCAGATCCTAGGATATCGACGGAAGAAATATTAGTTACCGAAGCAGACAAAGGCATAGCCGTACAGGCCACAATAACATACGTGCCACTCAATATCACAGAGAAATTACGATTCAACTTCGATGAAAATTCTCTGTTACGCCTATCTTAATATACGCACTTAATTTAATATATAAATATCCATACAAACAGTATGGCCACAACAGATAGACAGAACAGATTATTAGTAGCAGAGGATTGGAGGAAGATCTACCAGGCTTTCCAGCAGGCAGATTTCAAAAGTTATGATTTCGAGACGCTACGTAGGACCATGGTGGCGTACCTACAAGAAAATTATCCAGATGATTTCAATGATTTCGTAGAGAGTTCAGAATACGTTGCCTTAATAGATCTTATCGCCTACATCGCACAGGCACTTTCTTTCAGGGTAGACCTAAACGCAAGGGAAAACTTCTTAGAAACAGCAGAGAGAAGGAATTCAATCCTGAGATTGGCGCGGTTGATAAACTACAACGCGAAAAGGAATAAACCCGCGACAGGTCTTTTAAAAATTGATGCCATATCTACAACACAAGATGTTAACGACAGCACAGGAACAAATTTAGCAAACAGCACAATCATCTGGAACGACAGTGCAAATTCTAATTACAGGGAACAATTTACAGCAGTTCTAAATGCCGCAAATCAGACCGGACAACTATTTGGCAATCCAAGAGAATCTGATTCGGTCGGTGGAATAAAAACCGAAATTTACACATTAAGTTCAAATCAGTTAGATCTACCAATATTCCAATTTGCAAAAACCATTGGAGGAATATCGAGGTCGTTTGAAATTGTGCCAAGCACTATCAATGACTCGGACAGCGTGTATGAATCAAGTCCTGTGCCTGGAACAGGTTTTACTTACTCATACAGGACAGACGGTTCGGGTGATAGTTCAAACAACACAGGTTTCTTTTTCCTTTTCAAACAGGGAACAATGCAGAACTTGGATTTCTCTGTTGATTCTGCTATCACAAATTATGTAAAAAGCATTGATACAAACAATATAAATGACACGGACGTTTGGTTGTACAAGTTAGACCAGTTTGGACAAATATCCGAGAGTTGGACGAAGGTACCATCACTTACAGGCAATAATGCTATCTACAATTCTTTGGCGAAAAGTATTAGAAACATTTACAACGTAGTAACAAAAAATAATGATGCGATAGATTTAGTGTTCGGTGATGGAAATTTTTCTAACCTTCCTTTAGGATCTTTCAGAACATACTACAGGATCAGTGATAACGCCAAGTATTCGATTCAGCCATCTGACATGCAGAATATTCAGGTCGCAGTGCCATACATTGATGCCAATGGATCACAACAAACATTGACTGTGACTATGAGCTTGAAAGCAAGTATCTATAACTCAGCGGCCACCGAATCCAATGATTCTATCAAGGAGAAAGCGGCACAAGTTTACTATTCTCAGAACAGGATGATCACAGCGGAGGACTACCAAGTGGTTCCACTGTCTGCATCACAAGAGATTGTCAAGGTTAGATCCGTAAACAGATCAGCATCAGGCATATCAAGGGCAAAGGAGATACTAGACCCAACAGGGGCATATTCAAACGTGTCTGTGTTTGCGGAGGACGGAATACTCTACAGAGAAGAGACCAATCCAACTTTTACGTTCACTTTCAACAACAGGAGTGAGATCAAGTCTGTGATAGATCTCTCAGTCGAGGCCAAATTGAAGCAGGCCTATTCCAGACATTTCTACTATCTCAAGTATGACACCAAGAGTTTGTCTTCTCTGACAGCAACATGGAATTCATCGACAACGAGCACGAACACCAACACCGGCTATTTCACTTCAGGCGGTGCGCTGGCGATAGGTGACAGTGCAACTTCTAATTTGAAATACGCCAAGGAAGGAGCATTGATTAAGTTCACATCTCCTGACACAAGAGAGTTCAAGAACGGCGCACTGGTAACGGCAGGAACAGAGAACGCCGAGGACAGGGCGTGGGCAAAGATCACCGACGTGGTCGGGGATGGATCAAACAGTGGACAGGGAAACCTTTCAAGTGGCCTAGGTCCCATCACACTGAATGACATTGTACCAAACGGGGCGGTGCTCGATGCAGTGATACCTACATTCACTACTTCGTTTTCGTCAAGCCTTGAGACAGATATAATAGATAGGACCGAAAAATACGAAAATTTCGGATTGAGATATGATGTAGAAAATCAAGAGTGGCGTGTGATCACCACAACCAATCTAAGCACAAGTTCTGTGTTTAGTCTGACAAACACCGGTGATACCACTGGTGCTAATCTCGATGCTAGTTGGTGGTTCAAATTTACAAATGACGGAAACACATACACTGTGACCTACAGGAAATTGGATTACATTTTTGAGTCAGAGGCCCAAAACAAATTCCATTATGACACAGAAGAAAGGATTTACGATTACAAGACAGGAAAAGTTGTCAAAGACACAGTGAAAATTCTAAGGACAAATTCAGTGCTTTCCTCTGGCAACAGCATTGGCTATCCATTGACATGGCAAGTCACGGAAACTGTCACAGAAGATGATGGATTCCAAGACAACAGGAAAGTCAAAGTAGGATTCCTTGACAGCGACGACGATGGTGTGGTGGACAATCCAGAACTTTTTGATATATTCGTTGAGCCAGATACAGCAATCTCGACTAAATTTGTGTTTTTCCAAAAGTACATATCATACGATAGTATAGAAAGATTCAAACCATACGCGGCATCTAATTTTGTAGTGACACAAAATGAATCGGATATAAACCTTAACACTTCGACCTATACAAATGGACAATTATTTTATTTTTATGATGAATCAGAAGATGTTGTAAAAACATATGATTCAACAACAAACACTCTGTCAACGTCAACAGATTATTACGCAAGGAGAGGCAGAAGTTCCATTGATTTCCAATACAAGCATCACGCCGGACAAGAAACAAGGATCGATCCTAGTGTGTCTAACATTGTGGACGTGTACCTACTAGAGAGGACATATGATAACCTGTTTAGAATATGGTTACAGGACGGCGGAACAAAACCTATCGTGTCTACTAGCGATCAATTGAGAATCAACTATTCCGGCGTGTTGAATCCACTGAAATCATTATCGGATCAGATAGTGTATCATCCAGTCAAATACAAAATTTTATTTGGAAATGGTGCTGATGAAAATTTACAGGCCACTTTCAAAGTGGTCAAGAACAGTAAAACCAATGTCACAGACGCTGTCATAAAGACAAGAGTCATCGCCGCAATAAACGAATTCTTTGCTCTTGATAATTGGGATTTCGGAGACACTTTTTATTTTACAGAATTAGCCGCATACGTTCACAACGAATTGGCACCCGACCTGCTCACAGTTGTGATAGTGCCAAATGAATCAGGACAGGGTTTTGGGTCTCTGTTCCAGATTAACTCAGCGGCGGACGAGATTTTCATCAGTGGGGCCACCGTTGATGATGTGTCTATAATCACAGCACTGGGAGCCAACCAATTGGCCGCCTCTGGCACTGTGGTCACATCAACATCAACTGCCACGACCAACACCACAACAGGATCAGCGGTATCAGGCTCTACTACAACAGGTTCCGGTTCAAGCACCGGCAGTAGTGGGGCAGGATACTAATGGCCGACAATCCGATCAACGCATTCAGTAATAGCGAAGTTGTGAAACAAGGCACCAACGAGTACAGGAGGACTGTACAGCACCTACCTGCATTTTATCGTACAGATACCAACCAGAGGTTCCTGGCCAGTACATTAGACCCTTTAGTTCAAAAAGGCTCACTGGAGAGACTTGATGGTTTTGTTGGCAGACAGGACGCATACACAAGAGATGTCAATGACAGATACATTTCTGCAACAAGTAGGGACAGATTCGCGTACCAGTTGGAACCAGCAGTAACCTACACGGACAGAGACACCACGTCAGTAAATCCGGAAGACCAGGTCAAGTTCACAGGCACCTATGATGACTACATCAATCAGATCAAATACCTTGGCGGTCATGTAAACAATCATGACAGGCTGAACAAGGAAACAGTTTACAGTTGGAACCCCGCGGTTGATTTCGACAAACTGGTCAACTACAGGGAATACTATTGGTTACCATCAGGTCCTTCTGCCATAGAGATTGATTCCGTAGGCACAGGAGCGGTTGCAGAATACACAGTAGAAGCATTGGCGGATGATGGTTCCTCGGGCAGGGCCTATACTTTCTTACACAGGGAAAACGAGAGAAACCCTGAATTAGAACTTTGGAGGGGTAACACCTACAAGTTCACCATGGAAGCGCAAGGACATCCGTTCTACATAATGACGGAACCGAGCAAGGATGGCATTGGTGCTGACGGTTCCACATCAGTGCTTTACACCTCAGGTGTAACGAACAACGGTGCGGAGCAAGGCACTGTTACTTTTGTTGTGCCCACATCTGGGGCACCTGACACCTTGTATTATCAGTGCGGCAACCATGATGGCATGTATGGAATCCTTCACATAAGGACAGTAGATTCATCGTCGTACATCAACCCTGCGGATGACATCATTGGTGCTAAAAACTACAAGTTGCGAACTTTAGATTTCACTAACGGAATGAAAATAAAATTCAAAAATAGCAAGGTTGCATCAGAGTATCAGAACAAAGAATATTACGTGGAAGGAGTTGGGGATTCAATCACCCTCACTGACACAAGTGTGTTGGCAACGCCGGAATCGTATGCTGACAATGGGGTGCCGGTCGATAAGGATTACATCACCATCAAGAGAGATTCGTTAGACCACAACGCATGGTCAAGGTACAATAGATGGTTCCATAGATCAGTCATCGAGACTGCGTCTACAGTCAACGGTACCACCACGGTTCTTGACGAGGCAGACAGAGCCAAAAGGCCTATTATAGAATTTGACTCGGGATTAAGTCTTTATAATTCAGGAACAGTTGCTAAAAATCCAGTTGATCTGTTTGACACAACGACCAGAGACGCATTCAGTGATGTGTCAGGGCAGTTTGGATATTTCGCTGACGGGACGGCAATCACAGACGGCATGAGGATCATATTTTCCGCGGACACAGACGAACTGGTAAGAGGTAAGATATGGGTGGCAAATTTTGTTGACGCAGGTGATTCTACGGTGTTGTCATTGACATTGAATGAAGACACCAACGGTGTGGCTCTAGACAAGGACACTGTGTTTGTGAAGAACGGAGTCAGTAACAAAGGAAAGTCTTATTACTACGATGCCGCTACCACAACATGGAAAACTACACAACAAAAGATCAAGTTGAATCAACAACCTTTGTTCAACATGTACGACAATAACCATGTCAGTTTCGATGATGTCACAGCATATCCTAACTCATCCTTTGTGGGAGCCACGGTGCTTAAATATGGAATCAGCGACACAGCGACCACGGACACTGTGTTGGGTCTAAAAGTAAAATACAACACCATAAACAATGTCGGAGACATGGTATTTGAATCTGACCACACGTCTGGGACCTTCACGTATCAACAGGATAATAAAACAGTGACCAAGAGCCTGGCAACGGGACACCTGCATTACACCACGTCTCGCACAACACACAATAGCAAGAGTGCTTGGATCAAAAGGCAGAATGAATCAAAACAGCGTGTCATCAGGACGCACATTGTTGACGAAACAGAAAAAAGATTATTTCCTATAGATTTCTATGCCAATTCTGCATCGTTAACAGATCTTGAATTGAGTGTATCGGTCAACGGGATAAGACAAAGTTTGACCACAGATTACACGTTAGAAAACGGAACAAGCAACAAGTATATCAAGTTTGTAAAAGAATTGAAAGTAAATGATCAAATAAGGATGGCTGGCTATAGTAACACAGTCAAAGTTGCCGATAGAGGAATTTATGAGGTTCCAGAAAATCTTGCAACAAACAGTCTTAACGACACGGTTGGAGAATTCACTTATGGACAGATATTAAAACATGTCACAGACATTTTTGATAAGAACTCTGTTCTGACAGGAGCCATACCAGGCAACACAAATTTAAGAGACAACCCAGATGTTAGATTGCAGGGTGGAACCATCCACCAACACCAGGCTCCATTGGTGCCTGCCGTGTTCAATTTGATAGATCAAGAAGCCAACGCTATCAATGCCATTGATTTTGTAAACAGAGAATACGAGAAATGGTATAACGCATTCTTGACTAAGGCGATAGGCACCGCATATGAAGGTGTGGCCAGAGACAGGGTGGATGAGATCATAGAGTCAATAAATCAAGGCAAGAACAGCACCTTTCCGTTCTTCTTCGAGGACATGGTGGGCTGGGGACAGAACGTATCTACTAGATCTTACACAGTGGCAGGAACCTCGCAAAAAGATTATGCAATAGATTCACAACACAGTGTTTCAACGTTAAGCAACAGGGCAGTGTACGTTTACCTAAACGATGTGTTGTTGAATCTAGGATCAGATTACACGTTCAGCACAGTGGATGACAGTGTCAACATTTCGGCTTCATTGACTGTGGGAGACAAGATAGTAATCAAGGATTACGCTGACACAACGGGTAGTTATATTCCACCTACCCCAACAAAGTTGGGCATGTATCCAAAGTTCAAACCCGAATCATTCACAGACGACACTTACATCACAAGCACGACTGTGATACGTAGACACGATGGATCCATAATCAAAGGATACGGTGATGAAAGAGATGCACTTATACTGGAATTGGAGAGAAGGATATACAACAACATCAAGACAACTTATGATTCAACGTTATTAGATATTTCCGAAGTCACACCTAGTGCGTTCTATTCAACGGACTACACTCTCAAGGAAATCAATGACGTGATGGGCACAGATTTCTATTCTTGGGCGGGTCGTAACAACGTACAGTACATCAATAACACTACTTTCACAGAAGGATCTCCGTTCACTTACAACTATGCTAATTCAACAAGTAGAGTTGATGGCAAGAAACTTCCCGGATACTGGAGAGCGATATACAAGTATTACTATGACACGGATTCGCCACACACCAGACCATGGGAGATGCTTGGCCATTCTGAGAAACCAAGCACGTGGGACGACACATACGGACCTGCACCTTACACTTCTGGCAATGACATATTATGGAACGCAATAAAAACAGAACCTGGAAGATATGGAAAACCGAACATTGCAAACTATATCCCTGTTGATGCGTCAGGAAATCTTCTTAATCCATTGGCGGCAGGATTGATAGATGATTATAACGTGCCAGGCAGGAGACAGCCCTGGAAGTTTGGAGACCAAGCACCGGCGGAGACAGCCTGGAGAAGGTCTAGCTCATACCCATTCACTGTTGTAAAGACCTTGGCCATCACTAAACCTGCTAAATTTTTCAGCGTGTTCTTTGATGTATCGAGATTGTCTACCAATGTAGCGGGCAATCAGATTTATTCAGACACAGGTATAAGGACTCAGTTATCCACTGCGAAGTACCATTTGGAAACATCTACAAACAATGACACAGGTGTGACAACAAGATATCAGACTGCTGGATACCAGGTCTATGTAGTCAACCACTTGATGGCAAGAAATTTAGATCCAGTGGCATTCTACTATGACAAGATGAAGAATCTAGATGTCCAGTTGGCCTACAAACTGGGTGGGTTCACAGACAAGGACAACTTGAAAGTGTTGACGGATTCTATTTCACCGGGTTCGACGTCGGGTTCCAAATTCATACCAGATGAGAACTATAAAATACTGTTCAGGACTTCCAACCCTGTACAGAGTTTTTCATATTCGGGTGTATTGATTGAAAAAAACACCGACACGACAACGGCCACGGATGGATCAACAGTGACTTACGTAGGCGGTTACAAGGTGTTGGGTTATTCAACAACGAAACCTTACTTCAACTTCAACTATCCTTCGAAAAGTCAAAGTGCAAACCAGATATCGGTCCCGGGATCAGTTGCTGTGTCACAGTACAGCAACTACCAAGAAACTGTACAGACAATACCATACGGTTATGTGTTCAGTACCGTGCAAGATGTGGCAGACTTCTTGCTGGGATATGGAAATTGGTTAGAGTCACAGGGATTCAAATTCAATCGATATTCCAAGGAGATCAAAGAAACACTGAATTGGACAAACGCGGTCAGGGAATTCCTATTCTGGACAACACAGGAATGGGCTCCTGGATCAGCGATCACGGTATCTCCTGCCGCTGATGGTTTTGAATTAGACACTGACAACAGCATAGTTGGAAGATTAAGGAACCTTGCTGGTGATTATTCAATATTGGATTCAGGAGGCAGGAAAATTGACATTCGGGAAGTTTCGACAAAACGTGTGGGCAAAACCTTTGACCTTTCGATAAAATCAGAAGACGTTGGACTTTACAACATCGCACTGAACACGGTGCAGAAGGAACACCTGTTGTTGTTCGACAACAAGACAGTATTTTCTGACATAATATACGAACCTTTCACAGGGTTCCGACAACAGCGGTTGAAATTGGTTGGTTGGAAAACTGCTGGCTGGAATGGGGATTACTACGCACCTGGTTTCGTTTTTGATGCGGCCGAAGTAACGTATTGGACATCAAACACAGATTACAGGATTGGCGATTCAGTTGAATACCAAGGCAAGTTTTATGTGTGTAAGGTGAATCATAATTCGTCTGACACTTTTGACAACTCCAACTGGACAGTGAAATCGGAAAAACCAGCACCACAGTTGATACCAAACTTTGATTACAAGATAGCACAATTCAATGACTTTTACAATTTAGAAAGTAACAACTTCGATGAATCACAACAGCAACTGGCACAAAGATTGACTGGTTATCAATCTAGGGACTATCTAGAAAATTTATTTGTCAATGATGTGTCGCAGTACAAGTTCTATCAAGGCTACATCAGAGAAAAAGGAACGCAGGCGGCCATAGACAAATTGCTCAAAGCCAAGTACGAGAATTCTGACATCACTCTGGATCTATATCCTGAATGGATGATAAGAACGGGTGTATTTGGCAATGTTGATTCAAAAGAAGCCATACAGATCACATTGGATGAAGAAAAAGTTGTAGCGAACCCTCAGAGTATTGAACTGCTGGATAACACCGCCGAAACAAAAACATACAATAGGTCGTTGGCGGTTGTCAAGGATGACCTGTACAGCAAACCTGTGGAGTACGATGCGAGCACCACTTTCTCTTTGTTGGACTACAGCCAAGAAGGAGTGGACAGGGACTCGGCGCAGGTTTACAAGACCGCGGGGTATCCGCAACTTAACCAAGTACAACACACAGCGTTCAACATTTCTGATATTTTGAACCTGGACATTGATTCTCTTACACAGAATGATCTGTTTTGGGTGGCCAATCGAGAAAACAAAGACTGGGACGTGTTACGTTTGACAAACGCTGGAATCAGGATACAATCGCTGACGCCTTTCGAAAATGGCACTAGGTTACAAATAATATTCACAGGGTCACATGGATTGTCTGAAGGAACGAACACCAGCGAAGCAGATTACTTCGCCATTTCCAACAGCGAGGCAACAACACTCAACAGGGTTTTCCAAGTTTCTAGAGTGATCGATCACAAGTCTATCGAAATCGACTTCGAAGGTAACACCGACTTCATACCCACACTGGAAGACGGATCAACCGCGGACAGTTATGGAATAATTTACAAGTTCATTTCTGTGAGATTAGGTTCTATGGACAACGTCAATGACAGGATCAATTACAAGGAGTACAAAGACAAAGACGACGACAGGCAAGTCAAACTCGAAGGGGACAAGGTTTTCGCCGACGCAGACAGTTCAGGACTATGGCGTGTGTACGAGAAACAAGACCCATACACAGAACTTAGAATATTGTCGCCAGACACTTCTTCAGCAAACCAAGACTTTGGTTACAGGATTGTGGCGAGAAATGACGGCAGGACAGCGGTCGTGTCAGCACCGGGCAAAGGGCAGGGTGAGTTACATTTCTTGTTTAGGTCAAGCCATACCGCTGGTACAGAGTATTCAGTACAAGCAACAGCCACAATGACTGACAATGATGACAACACCAGTAGATTGGGAGAGTCTCTGTCGATCAGCACAGATGAGAATTTTGTTGTTGCGGGTGCACCATACACAAACACAATAGGCACAGACGGAAGCACGAGACAGCAGAACGCAGGCCTCGTCAAGACTTATGTGTGGGAACCAAACACCTTCAAGTATGGAATATTGAGCACAGTGACTCCACCGACCGATGGGTCGACCGCAAATGAAAATTTAAATTTCGGATGGGCTCACAAGATATCAGAACCGGGCACAGCATCCGCGAGAGATACTTCAAGGAAATACATGTTTGTTTCAGCACCAGGACACCTCAATGATACCGGTGTGGTTTACATGTACACCTGGGGCATCGGGGCAGACGGTTCTACGTACGACACATGGACAAAAGATCTACAAATAAATGCTCCTGCAGGTGGGTCCGGACAGAGGTTCGGACACAGGCTAGAAGCCAACGACAATGGAGACATATTAGCAGTAAGTTCACTCGCGCCAGGCAATGCTGGCAAGGTTGAAATATTTGTGAGAACGTCGCAATCAAATGACGACAGCACAATAAATTCGTTTTCACATGTGCAAACATTGACAGGTGTGGTATCTGATGGTTCAACGTTGAACATATCTTTTGGTGATTCAATTGCAATGAGCAAGGATGGCACAACATTGGTAATAGGTGCACCGGGAGTGTCTGCAACAGATCAGCCAGACGCAGGTGCGGTATACATTTACAAATGGAACAGGGATGGATCTACAAACACTTATACTTTAGATCAAACTATCAATGAACCCGGAGATGTTTCAAACGCAAACTTTGGAAGTTCTGTATCTATAAATCAATCAGGCACTAGATTGGTAATCGGTGCATCCAAGTCAGCGAGTCCGAGGATGATGAAGTTCGATCTTGGTGAGACAACATTTGACCTGCAGGACACCAATATCGTTGACTTGAATATCGGTTCAGGGGCAAGTTACACCGCTACAAAATACAACACAAAATTTGTTTTGGACGATAGGTTGATTTCCAACTATGTTTCATCGAATGACGATTTCGGTAGGGGTGTTTGTATCATAGATAACAATGTTTTCGTTGGTGCACCACAAGACGAAGGGAACACAGGACTCACAGACGATGGATCTGTGTATGCATATGATCTTACGGTTTTTGATGAATACGCATGGAAGAACATAGCGACAGAAACTCCATTGGTAGACGTTTCAAAACTTGGTCAGGTTTTTGAATTCAATAACAAGAACAAGCAGATCAGAGATTACTATGATCTTTACGATCCGGTAAAAGGCAGGATCTTAGGTATCGCCGATAGAGAAATAAATGTTAAATCTCCGTGGGATCCAGCGGTGTACAACACTGGCGCGAATGCCAACACAAAAACCCCATGGGCGGAAAATCACATAGGTGAGACATGGTGGGATCTGTCAACAGTCAAATGGGTATGGTACGAGCAAGGATCACAGGAGTTCAAAACCAACAACTGGGGGGACACTTTCCCAGGTTCCAGCATAGACGTTTATGAGTGGACGGAGTCAACAGTGCCGCCTGAGGATTGGAATAGGATTTCAGGAACACAAGGTGGTCAAGAAAGATCTATCTCGGGAACAGCAAACACTGAAAATTACACACAAATACAGAAGTACAATTCACGCCTGGCGACTTTCGTGGATTATTATTACTTCTGGGTGCGTGATAGGGCAACCATTCCTGAGGATGCTGTGGTCAAGAGAAAGAACACCACGGCGTATGTGGCAAATGCCATTAGGAATCCGCAGAACACGGGTATCAAGTATTACTCAGTGACCGATCAAAACAAATTTATAATCAAGGGACTGTATGACCTTGTGAATTCAGACATAGTGTTGAACGTAGACATAAGGAAAACTTCTTTCGATGGAGATGCACATTCTGTATGGAAACTGGTGCGTGAAGGTGATCCAGACTACAGGCCAGGACACCAGATAGAGAGTCGTTGGTGGGATTCACTTTGCGGCAAGAACAGCACGGGCGATTCTGTGCCTGACGCAGAACTGCCATTGAATCAAAAATACGGTAACAGCGTGAGGCCAAGACAAAGTTGGTACGTTGACAGATTTGATGCATTGAAGGAAATAATAGATTACGCCAACTCTGTGTTAAAGAAGAACCAATTGGTGGGCAGAATTAACCTTTCTAACCTTGATGCCAAGGAGGCGGAGCCAACTTCCGCAAGTGGATTGTGGGATGGTCAGGTGGACACATACGCAGAACTAACCTATTTGAACACAGCCGACCTGTCAGGCACTGTAAATTATCTTGTTAAAGCGGACGAGACTGCCAACAACTACTGGGCGATATACCAATGGGATGGCATGGAATGGTCCAGGACAAGAATCCAAACATACAACACCTCCAACTATTGGGGTTACACAGATTGGTACCAAGTGGATAGCAACATGGTACACGATGAGAATACCGTGATTGACAAACAGGTGACATATGAATACGAACTAGATCAACTCGACCTTGAAGTGGGAAAACATGTAAAAGTCACATCTGCAGACACGGGAGGATGGAAACTTTTCATGAAGACCGCGAGCGGTTGGGAAAACGTTGGAACAGAGAACGGCACAGTGAGATTGAGCACTAAACTTTACGATTATTCTCAAGATGCAACGGGATACGACGGCGAAGACAATTTCGATGACAACACCTTTGACCAAGAACCGGTCACTGAAACACGTAAAGTTCTCACAGCCTTGAGGGATGACCTGTTCATAGGAGATCTTGCAGTGGAATACAACACACTGTTCTTCACTGGACTGAGAAAGGTGTTGGAGGAACAGACTTATGTTGACTGGATGTTTAAAACCAGTTTCATAACTGCCGTAAACAGGGTAAGACAGTTCGATCAAAGGAAAACATACACTACCGGTACAGACGATTGGATAGAGAGTTATATCAATGAGGTCAAACCTTTCCATACCAAATTGCGTGAATACAAGTTAGGATACACAGCGCCGGAGCAACATGATGGTGTGATAACCGATTTTGACAATCCGCCATACTATGACGAGTCCACAGGAAAGATTAGATCTATTCACGTGCCTACTGAGGCCAACAAACTTACACAGTATCCATGGCAGTTGTGGTATGACTACCACAGGAAGCATGTGCAGAGCATAACCGTGTACCACGGTGGGTCAGGGTATGAAGTTGCACCAACGGTGACCATCACAGGTGACGATTCAACCACTGCGACGGCCACTGCTACGATTACTGGAGGGGTGGTAACTTCTATCACAGTGACCGGTATAGGGTTTGGGTACTCGACAACACCGACCGTTACACTCACAGGTGGTATGAATGACGGTTCCGCTCCATCAGATCCTGCCAAAGCGTATGCCAACCTCGGCAACGACCTGGTGAGGGATTTCAACACCACGATCAAATTCGACAGGATTTCAAGCACATCTACTGTGGTAGATTGGCAGAAAAACACAACGTACAACATAAACACAAAAATCAGATACAAAAATGAGTTGTACAAAGCAGTCAGCACTTTCACATCAACGACAGATTTTGATGATAACATAGGAGCAGTAAGCAAATATTATGGTGACGAGTCAGGCCTGACAGCGGCAGACAGGATAAAAGGTTTCTATACGCCAACATCTGGCATGGCAGGTAATGAACTTTCGCAGGTGATGTCCGGTGTAGACTACGGCGGAACAATGGTTACAGGTCTACTTTTCAACCAGAGCCAGGGTTGGGACAACGCGGCTTGGTATGATTATCCCTGGGACAACTATGGCCTATCGAGAACAGTCCCGTTCTTGGCCGATGGATCAACCAACTCGTACACATTTGCCACGGCGCCAGCAAGTGGAGACGTGTATTATGTTTACAGTTCTGAGGATGACAGCACTCGTAGGAAGTTGTCAGACATCATCACAGGTGACGGAAGCACGACGACATTCACTCTAAGTACCACACCAAACCAGAACGCTCTGATAGAATTCATACCAGCGGATGATGATGGTGTACTCACACCAACAGATGATAGGACGCTTGATTCGATAGTCAAAGGAGGTCTGTTTACCAAAGACGGGCTATATGCTTCGGCACTAGGCTCCGCACCGTCAGACATCAACGTGGATGGCGATGAGTTCCTATCTCCAACAACGAGTTACGCACCAGAGGAAACTGTGCCAGGACAAATATTCGACACAGTGGACATCAAGGTGTACACTTCACCGGAATCGGGCGTACCTTTCATCACAGAGAACACTTACATAGGTAATGGTAGCACAACCACTTATTCTATAGGAGACTATCCTGGCACATTGGCATCAGTCATGGTGACAGTTGACGGAGTAACTAAAAAAGTTTCGTTGGATGGTTCGACAGCGGCAGACTACACAGTGGATGTAGCGGCCAAGACCATCACATTCACGTCAGCACCAGCAAACACTAGCATAATCACTACTAAGGTGTTTGCGATATCGGGACAGAATTACAGGGTGTTAGATCAGTACACCGGTGATGGATCGACTGTGGAGTTCGCAACATCTGTGAGGGAAGACTTCAACATAGATTCAACAGCGTCTGAGATCTACGTGACCAAGAATGGATTACCTACAACGGCGTTCACATCGACAGTGTCTTCTGGAAGCAGTTTCTCAAACACTTTGACAATAACATTTGTTGAACCGCCAGCGGCAGGAGATTTCATACAGGTGGCAGGTTTCCAGAAGGCAGGATCTTCTAGGAGTGTGGCACAGATCAGAGCAGAGGACATAACCTATGACGGTTCCACAACAACATTACCGATGTCGTTTCCACCAGGATCGGTTTCACCTTTCCACGCACTCACAATAGTTGAACTGGACGGAAAAGTGTTAAGGGGACCTGACACCACATACTACGTGGGTGACGGTACCACTTACTCATTTGGCGTGACATCTGGACTGAGTGATGGTTCGACGGTGGATCCCGCCAAGGTGATCACCAGCAAAGATCAGATCGAGGTACACTACAACGGAAGGAGATTGGTGGAGGGCACCGTGGCTCAGGAGGGAAACTATGAAGTTGATCTTGTGACACAGACTGTGCATATGCAGGGTACAGGTGCAGTGGAGGGAGATGTGATAGCCATAACGACCTTGGTTGATAAACATTACACGATCGACGGCGGGGACAGTTCATCAGCATTAGTTCTAGACACTGCTCAAATCGCCGCAGACGGTCACACACTTACAAACGGTTCCGTGTTGAGGGTGACTACTTTTAATAATGCTCTTGGAACTAAGATGAGGAGAGAAGTGCTGGAGGGGAGACCGAGCGGTGTACATGAACTGTACTACACACCATTGAATTCATCGTACATGTTTGTGTGGTTAAATGGTGAGCAGTTGGCACAGGGATTCGATTACACGCTATCAGGAAGCACTATCACAATATCAGGCAAGACAATCGTGTCATCTGACAGATTAGATGTGATGTACTTCGCATTAGAGACTGCCACAGGAGCGATAGGTTACAGGATCTTCAAGGACATGATGAACAGGACCTTCTACAAACGGATTTCAAAAACCCACACAACATCACTCACACAGACACTTGCCACAGACGCAACAGAGATCGTAGTTGCTGATGCGACCGTGTTGGCAAATCCCCAGACCGTGATAGGTCTAGATGGGTCAACAGTGTCTACAATTATACCAGGAGTGATTTTTGTGGGCAAAGAGAGAATAGAATATTTCACCAAGACTAACAATCGTTTGGGACAACTTAAACGTGGAACACTTGGTACAGGAATTAAGGAGCATGGATCAGGCACTGAAGTGGTAGATGCGTCTGGTACTCAAACCATCCCTTATGTGGACACTGTGTACACAAACACCTTCACAGGTGATGGAAGTACATTGGCGTTCACGCTATCACAAACACCGTCAAACGCTAGTGAGTTAGACATATTCATTGGTGGCCAACGATTGTTGCTCACTAGCGAGGACGGATCAACAATCAACTACTCTGTTGACGGAAGCACGCCTGTGGTGACATTGAGCACAGCACCTGCTGACGCCGTGCAGATCAAAATATTACACAAGAGAGGACAGGTATGGTACACCGCGAATGATGGTAATCCTGCTGATGGAAAGGGACTACAAGGTTCTACCACACAACAGGCTAAATTCATTGCTAATGAACCTACAAACGCACCTGAATAAATACACTAGATGACACAGGACAACAAACCAACAGAATCAAAAGAAGAAAACAAGAAGCCACAGGATCACACCGGAGTGATGATGACTGGGCATATTAAGATTTTCGATCCTGAGACCGGCGAGGTTATCGTAGACAAAAGGAATGCGATACACTACGAAAACATGTCACAGGCCATGGCCAATTCATTAGCAAACAAGAGCACAGGATTCATACATGAGATGGCATTCGGTAATGGTGGTACGTCGGTGGACCCAACTGGTATTATCACATACCTTACACCAAATTCTACAGGGACCAACGCCACACTCTACAATCAGACTTATTACAAAGTAATCGATGACAATTCAGCCACGAACAAGGACACCACCAGGAACAAGATGGAAGTGAGGCATATCACAGGAAACAAATTCACAGACATCGTATGCACTTGCACACTAGACTACGGGGAACCGACAGGTCAGGAGTCATTCGACAACACCACAAACTTTAATGGCAACTACGTGTTCGATGAGTTGGGACTAAAGTCATGGGAAGGTTCTGAGAATGGTGCCACAAATAAATTGTTGACACACGTCATATTCCATCCGGTGCAAAAATCATTGAACAGGTTGATACAGATAGATTACACATTAAGGATTCAAAGTTTGACAACATTCACTGAAACAAGTTCGACTAACCTATCAACCTCCAACACAGTGAGTGGAACAACGGCAGGTGGTAACACTGGATACTAATAGATGGCTTACACAGTAAACAAAAGTAATAGTTCGGCCTCCCCTAATCAGTACATAGTGCAGGATGGGGTGGTCAACACACAGACAGATTTAAGTTTCATAGGAAAAGGTTATGCTGGATATGGAGAACTTATCGCAGAGAACTTCCTACACCTACTTGAAAATTTTGCAAACAGCTCTGCTCCTACAAAACCCATTCAAGGACAACTTTGGTATGACAGCAGTGTTGATAGATTGAAAGTTTATACAGGCAATCTTTTTGTTCCAGCAGGAGGTAACGTACCATACCAATCGACTCAACCTACTGGAATACAACAAGGTGACCTTTGGATAGATTCAGATGTTGGTCAACTTTATTACTATGATGGTTCGCAGAGTGTATTGGTAGGACCACCTTCTTCGACCGGCTCATTGAACGGTTTTGTATTCGAGGCAGTAACCGACTCAACCACAGCAAGTCAGAACATCACTAAATGGTACAGTGATGATACTCTTATAGCCATAATCTCTGATGTTGAATTCACACCGCAGACTGCTATAACAGGGTTTCCAACAGTCAAGAAGGGAATAACATTCACAACATCACCATCAGGAATCAAACTACACGGTACTGCCACAGATGCAGATGCACTTGGCGGAATCGCCGCGGCCAACTTCCTTAGATCAGACACAGCAGACACAACCACAGGCACACTTGGAATCGTAAACGATTCGGGTATGACAGTAGGTGCTGACAATGATTTATCAATCACCGTGGATGGAACTGGTATAAATGTCGCCAACACCGTTCAAGACACAGATATAACTTTCAAAGTCAATGATGGAGGTGTTACATCTACCGTGATGATGATAGATGGTGCAGAGGCAAGAGTCGGGATTGGCACCACATCACCAACAACTAAACTAGATGTCACAGGCACGGTAAAGGCAACGGCGTTCACAGGCCCGATAACGGGTGCGGTGACTTCATCTGGTATAACACTTACAACAAGTGGTACAATTATATTTGAGGGTTCAACAGATGATGCTTTCGAAACTACACTTACGGTGTCTAACCCCACAGCGGACAGGACTATCACCATACCAAACGTCACAGGAACACTTGTCACAACAGGAGATACTGGAACTATCTCATCTGGAATGTTTGCCTCGTCAACATCTTTGCAAATTTTGAGTAGTACTGGTACAGTGTTGAAAACCATATACGGCGCAGGAGCCTAATTTAATGGTTGAAATATACCTTAATAAACATTATAATACATAAAATATGACTGTCAGGTTACCTTTAGTATACAATGGATCACAACTTCAGCAGATGAAGACGTCTGACTTGGACAACATCTACCAAGTTGGAGCATACTATTACGCACAATCACCTTCTAGGACACTTACGGTGGTCGGTTCAGGCGGTAACTTGCCGGGAGGATCAATCGATGACACCAGATTGCAGGCGGGTGCGGCATCAACCTCATCAGGCGGTTTTCCTAGCGAGGCCACCACAGCAGAACCATCAGAAGTCACGGTCACTTATAATAGAATCACACAAACAACTGCTTCAACATCGATCACAACGTCAGACACTGGTAAGACTTTTCCAATCTACTGGAACGGCACACAGGTCCAGGCCATGACCGAACAGGACTTCATCGACACATTCGTTCTTCCAACAATCAACAAATTAGCACTGGGGACCACGACAGCCGCACAGGCAGGCACTTATCACATAGCGACCACCACCTCCGTGACAGGTTCTACTTTAGTTTCATCTACGCCTGTGTTCACGGACACTAGGGCGGACACATCTGCCTACTCAGCAGATGAGATTGCGGAAACGGAAGATCAACCAACCACGATAACCAATTATTATCTTCATTCGATCGATGGGGAATTACCGTCATACAACCCACCAATATTCATTGATGGCAGTAACCACTTAAAACAGTATTCAAGTGCTGAGATTGGCGCATTACTTCAGGAATACATCAGACATCATGTGGTAACGTCCTCTACGGGATATCAACTCTCTTACAACATAGATGGAAGTTTAGGAAACGCCAGGGGTAGTGCCATAGTCAACACAAGATTGACAGGCGGTAGTGGTAACTATCAGACAAGATTTGTTGATGCCAACGACTACAGGGCACAGGAATTTCCAGATGGAACGCCAAACACAGTCAATACCTACATTTTCAAAATACAGAAATCTTAATTGACTTTTTATTGGTATCCTGTTACAATAAAGCAATAAAAAAAAGATATAGATATGGCAATATTCAGTGGAAAAATCATAGAGGCGTACTTTGCAAATTCAGAAAACAATGCAGTAGAGATAATCTATGAGGACGGAAGCAGAGCAATCAGTCATTACTTGCCCGTGGATTACAACAACTCAGACTTCAAAGATTTAGTATCTGAATACAGCACAGACAAGATTGCTGAAGCAACAATGTCGAGGAACAGAAGATATGCACAACAACTCAGTGACATTGTTGATGCTGGGATAAAAGCAAAAGCAATTCAAAAAAACCGTGTGTCTTCTGAAGAGATTGTCAGATCTATTTTGAACTTTGACCCAAAAGATCCAAAATGTAAAGAGATATTGTTTACAATCAAAGTAGAAATATTTGAAACAGAAAAAGTAAAAGGTTCCAAGGACAAAGAGAAGAAATCGGCACTAAGAACAGCGAAAACACCTCTTGAACTCTTGGTTGCTTATAACGACTTTGATGATTGATGTATATTGTGTCAATGTTGGAACAAAATACACCAGGGACTTTGACAGTAGGTTAAAGGAATCGGTAGCGAAGCACCTTACACTAGAACACACGTTCACTTGTCTCACTGACAAAGTTGAAAAGTCTTATGACAAGCCTGTAACACATCCTGAACTAAAGGGCGTATTCCATAAATTATCACTGTTTCAGTACACAGGTAATTGCCTTTTCTTTGACTTGGACATAGCAATAAATGACAACATTGATTTCCTGGCACACGATTTTGATGGCCTTACGCTAGTAAACAGTAGTGCATGGAAACAAGAGTCACTCAAGACTCCGTTGAAATTCCGAGTAACACAGAACACACTAGTGAACTCTTCGGTGATGCGTTGGAGTGATCAGCGACACGTGTTCGAAAACTTTATAAAACGCCGAGATCTGTATGTGAGATTATATACTGGCATAGATAGGTATATCTATAACGAAGATGTGAAGTACAAATACTTCCTCGGAGACCAAATTTCCAGTTGGCAGGAGGGTGTCAAGCATAATACAATATTGCTACACAACCAAAAATATGTTTGATAGTTACACATTACGCACATTCAAAAGGCTATTAGATAAATGTCCCGACAGAATCATGGATGCCATAGATAGTCTCAGTAAAAATCAATTCGAGAGCAAGGACTGGCTGGTAGAAAAACTGAACGAGTATCCTCATCATTATAAATGTAAAACATTAGATAAGAAAATAGATGTATGTATCCTTGCAAGTTGGTACGGACTCCTGGCTTACAGAATGATTGAAAATTTTAAATTGAAAAGACTTGGGGATATAGACTGTGTTGATTATGATCCTCTTGCTAAGGATACTGCAAAAGCAATATGGCGTGAGGTACACGAAAAGAATCTAAAAGCAGGAAAACTTACGTACGTCAAATACACAAATCAGGATATAAAAGACATAGAAGGCTTCCATCATTCCCTTGTAATTTGTACATCCTGTGAACATCTCGAGCAAGATACCATATATGAAACTCTTAACAAAATGAAAAAAGACACTTTAGTGGTGCTACAAAGCAACGACTACAAGGAAGTGAGTCAGCACATTAACTGTGTTGAGTCAGTTGAAGATTTTGCCAATCAGTACGTGGGCAAATTAAGGAACATCAAGTTTTATGAAAAAGATTTCATAAAATACAAACGTTTCATGGTGATCGGGACAAAGGTATGATAGAAGACTTATTGAAAAAGAGAACCAATATTACATTCTTCAGCAAAAAGATACCCAAGAAACAGGTCATAGAACAGATACTGGAGAAGGCACAACAACTTACACCTCATAAAAATAATTTTTGGCACTACGAAATAGGAGTGTATGGTCCTGAACATGCAGAACAGAAAAAAATATTAGCACTTTCGACAGTGTGCAACGAACATCTGAAATACTACAGGCAGGAAAACCTAAATGATGAGGATTGGCAGAGGTTAAGGAAATCATACAAGGATTGGATTGATTATCACAACGGTGACACGTCTAAAGATTATGTCAAAAAGGAGAAATGGCATTTCAATGAACAGGTCACTGCTCCTTTTCTGCTGGCATATTACCCTGCTGAAGTTAGGATGAGAGAGTCACAAAAGGATGACAAGTATTACAAAAGTGGTAGAGCAAACAAAGTGTTTCGTAGCACCACTAAAGTAAGTAGGGACGAATTTAACCAACAATCCGGAATGAACGCAATGGTCACCACTATGTTGGCCATGGAGCAAGGACTAGACGTGTCATACTGCAAGTGTTACTTTTACAACAAGGCCATACACACAGACATAATGGCAAAAGGTAATCCGGCGTTCCTATTGGGCATTGGATACAGAGACGAAAGCAAGATGCAATACAAGAGTTGGATCAAGAAACCCACAATAGATGAGATTGTAAAATGGCAATGAAGATTGTAGCAGTAAGGATAGGTGACAGGTATGGTCCAGCGTATGAAAAGTACCTAGAACAGAAGTTACCCGAGTATGATTTCATATGGGTGCGAGAACCAATAAAGGACGGTGTGCTACTCCAATGGAATAAGATGTACGGAATGGCATTGGACATAGATGAGCCTATTGTAGTCATGGACATTGATGTGCTACTTGTTAATAATTACAAAGAACTTTTTGAATATCCTATCAAGAGAGGACAGTTTGTTTCAATACCAGGATGGTGGCGAGATACAGAAAATAAAAAATATAAAATAAATGGTGGGTTCTTCAAGTACTACCCAAAAGACTGCAGATACATCTATGACAAGTTTATGCAGGATCCAAACTTCTGGCAGAACTACTACATCAAGAAAGGCATTGCGAGAGGGCCAGTGAATGGGGAGCAGTACTTTGTGGAAGACAATGTGAACGAAAAACTAGAATTAATGACTGTACCCGAGAGTTGGGTGGCAAGATGGTGCGCAAAAGAAGACATAGCGGTGAAGAATTTCGATTTAAATAAATGGAAGGTCAAGACGAGCCAGTTATATGAGAAAATTACTGGCAACGAATACGTTTATTTGGGCGGAGAGTTCCATCCTGATATCAAGATGGTGCATTTTACTCATGCAACTAATAAACCACATGACTGGGAGGACTACAAGGAATTTGTATGATAGTTTTATATGGATACATTTTATACTGGATAGTAGCCGCGGTTGGTATTACATACGGCTATCACAGATACTTTGCACACAGAACGTGGAAGACAAATGCGTTCGTCGAAGTGGTTTTACTATACCTTGGGTTGTTATGTGGAGGACGAAGTGCATTGACCTGGGCAGGTGTGCATAGGATACATCACGACAACGCCGACACAGACAAAGATCCACACAGTCCAAAAAATCATCCATGGTACGTGATACTTTTCAGTTTATGGAGGGTAAAACAGATTCCAAGGAAATACATGATAGATCTAATAAAGAACCCCAGGGTTATGTTTTTCCACAAACATGGTAAAATCATACTGGCCACACACTGGATCGCAACGGCCTTGCTTTTTGGTACAAATGCTATTATAATAAACATTATGTTGTTTGTTCTTGCATATCTAGGCTTTGGTATTTTGAACTTTTTCGGTCATGATGCCAGAGGACCTGCGAACAGATTGTTGATAAATTTGATAGCACCGTTCGAGGGCAACCACAAGGATCATCATGAATACTCAAAATTTTAACAGAGACAGCAGTGTTGAGTATGTGCAGATGGACTTTGATGTTCCTGTCAAACAACTTCTGAAGGAATATGAATTAATCAAGGACAGATTAGTCACGCACAGGCCCGAGGACGGACACAAAGACTGGTGTGCAGTAACTTTGTATGGGTTTGACTCGGACAAAACAAACAGTCATTGGGAATATGACAGGCGTAAGCAAAAACCTGGAGTAACAGACGTGGGAGAACGTTGCCCACGAACAATAGAGTGGGTGAAAAGTTTGCCATACGCTCGTATAGACGACATAAGGTTTTTGGTGATCAAGCCAAAAGGTTACATCACGAGGCACATCGATGTACCTGAACGCAATTGGCTAGAACCATTGAACATATGTTTGAGTTACCCCGAAGGGAACAAGTTTGTGCTGAATGGCAAAGAAGTGGATTACAAGCCTGGAATGCCATTGGTGCTCAATATCCACTATGAACACTCTGTTGAAAACGATTCAGATCATGAACGTGTGCATCTTCTAGTGCATGGCAAAAAGAAAGAGGAGTTTTGGGACAATGTTCACAGTTGGAGATAAGAAATTTATCAATAAAAACAGCGAATGTGATGTATTGACTTTTGCACCCGAGGAGAGAACGGATCTATTACGCCAGTTAAAAAACATAGATTTCGGATCAGACGAGATAGCCAGCAACTATGAGAACATCGATTGGTTTGCTTTCGATTGCATCACAGTGCTACTGAAGAAAGATGAGATTCTAGGCTTCAGTTCCGTGTGGCACAGACCTGAATATTATGAATCAGGTGAGGCACGTATATTAAATAGGTATTGGGAACATCCTAAATTGAGGATGAACGGCAGGATGATTGCTAGGCCACACTTGGTGGCGACAGTTCAGCATCAGTTGGCCTTTGCCAAGAAGGCAGGGTACAAGAAAGTGTTCATCAGCAGATGCCGTAACCCAGGATTTATGAAAAGACTTTTTATAGAACTAGGAAAAAAGACCAACACGGAGTGGAAAATGCAACCTGAAAAAGTAGCGGTATGTGATCCAAAACATGAATCTTGTTGGCAACACAAAGGAACCTATGAAATTAAAGACTAGATACGAGTTGCCACCTTTTGTAAAACTTGATCAAACTTTTGACGTGGATAGAATGATCAAGGTTGTACAGGATATGCCTGTTGCCGAGGATGACCTTAAGACCAAGTACGGATATGGCGTAAAAGTTGGAGGCAAATCACCAAAACTGCAAAAAGCATTTGGACTGAAGTTTGACAGCATTGAAGATGCTTACAAGTTCTTACAGGACAACGATGTCGCAGAATCTGAATTGCGTGAAGGACTGGGCAACAAAAGGATGGCATGGGACTACAGGAATTATGTCAAACCGTTTGAAAATTACATACAGAAGGATGAGAACGGAAAGTACGAGGTGAATGGATCACCATACAAACAGATAGCACTCACCCAATACAATCCAGACGAAGAGGAGAGGGTCTACGAAAAGAAAATACCAAAAAGCAGGTTAGACGAACGTCATTACAACAAGATTAAGGATTGGGTAAAAGGAACTTACTTGGAAGAAGTGATCACTTCATTCAAGGCGGAAACGACCAGGGCCAGGATAGCGATAATGGATCCTGGAGCCTATGTGGCAGAACACATAGACTACAACACAGATTATTCCGTGCGTTTCCACATACCTATAACAACAAATGAGAAGTGTGGTTTCTACTGCGTTGATAAGTCTGGAGAGAAACATTATCAAACAATGGAACCTGGATCTTGTTGGTTCTTGAATCAAGGTATGAGGCATTCGGCCTGGAACAAAGGTTCGACAACAAGGTCACACATCATTATATCACTACAAGGACAGCAGGATTTGGATGAAATTATCGATAGACAGTAACGGCTGGACACTGACAATACACGAAGACATAAAAAGCCTTTCTGTGACACAACTGCATGAAGTGGCCAAACTGTGTAACAGGCATTTTGTGGTGATATTCAGAGATCAAACTCTAACGATACAGGACCAGATGAGAATCGCTTCCAGCATTGGCACAGTAAAACTGGATCATGGGAAGAACGACGAGGAGAAACAACGGATATTGATCGAACCGGGAGTTATCAGGGTAACAGGGGAGTTGAACGCCAACGGTGATAAGGGATTGTTCGGGCACGATGAGGAGTTGGACTGGCACACACATCATGCTAACGCTGTGAAGAGATACCCATTCGTCTGGCTGTACGCCGTAAAGGGCAGTGCAGGATCACGTACAAGTTGGATTAATCAAGAGATGGCATACAACGA
>Ga0255768_10000638_pt1 | contig 36076 bp, 27 predicted proteins | sample 071ome_33_FD_179983 | JGI IMG/M metagenome (GOLD analysis project Ga0255768, IMG submission 179983) | Coastal salt marsh microbial communities from the Groves Creek Marsh, Skidaway Island, Georgia - 071412AT metaG (version 2) | ecosystem: Environmental > Aquatic > Marine > Intertidal zone >... | reverse complement strand
TTTATCTTTCTGATCCAACCGCCTTTAAAAACTTTGGAAGAAACGATGTCGTTATTCCATTAAAGGTTCTTGAAGAGATTGATAAACATAAGAAGAGACAGGACGGTGTGGGGGCTAATGCTCGCCACACCATTCGTCTTTTGGACGAGTATCGTGGAAAGGGCTCTCTTGAAAAGGGAGTCCGTATTGAGAAGGGTAAGGGACTCCTAAGAGCAAGAATCTCCGATGTTAATGCTCTCCCAGCCGAGTCAAATAAAAAAGATCCAGACAACATTATTCTTGCCTGTGCTTTGAATGAAGTTAATGATGGTAAAAGAGTAGTTGTTGTTTCCCGCGACATTAACCTCAGAGTCCGCTGTGACGCCCTTGGAGTGGCTTGTGAGGGCTACGACATAAACCAAGTCGTAAATGACCGTAGCGAGCTTTACACGGGCTTTGAGAGGTACTTGGTAGATGACCAAACAATCGATCATTTTTACCAAGGTGAAAAAATCTTTGTAGATAAAGAAGAAAAGTTATTATTGCCCAATCAGTTTGTAATGTTGATCTCTAATTGTAATGAGAAGAAAACTGCCTTGGCAAGATTCTTAGCATACAACAAGCCACTCGTAAAGGCAGGGATCCACAAACATGGAGTCTGGGACATCACAGCAAGAAACAAAGAGCAATCTTTTGCCATTGATCTCTTATTGGATCCAAATGTCCCTATTGTATCCCTCATTGGTGCCGCTGGTTGCGGTAAAACTCTATTGGCTGTGGCTGCTGGATTGGAACAAGTTTTAGATGAAGGGTCTTTAGAACCAATCTACAACAAGCTTGTAGTTTCCAGACCAATCATGCCCATGGGTAGAGACATTGGCTTCCTTCCAGGCACAATGGAAGAGAAGATGGCACCTTGGTTGGCTCCTGTCCAAGATAACTTAAAGTTCTTGATGGGGAATGATAAGGTAGCCCTTGAAATGTATGCTGAAAGAGGTATCATCGAGATCGAAGCTCTAACCTACATTCGTGGTCGTTCTATCGCTAATGCCTTTATTATCATTGACGAGGCACAGAACCTATCAGTTCATGAATTAAAAACAATCATCACTCGTGTTGGTGAGAACACAAAGATCGTTCTTACGGGTGACATCGAGCAGATTGATACTGTTTACTTGGATGCTACCAGCAACGGTCTATCCTATGCTGTAGAAAAATTCAAAGAACATGATTTAGCAGGCCACATTTCACTACAGAAGGGCGAGAGATCAAAGGTAGCCACATTAGCAGCTAAGGTATTGTGATGTCTTTAAGGTCATTTATTGTAGAAAGTCACAATAAGAACTCCCATAAGGGTGTTTTAGGTGTTGAATTTATTATTCAAGACAAAGGAAGTTTTAATTCGAGAGACATAAACTTTTTTATTGATAAACTTAAAGAGACACTTTCGCCAAAGGTTCTTAACCATGTAAACAAAATAAAATTTGGAAGGTTTCCAAATCTAGATAAAGAGAACTACAAGTCTTACTATAAAGACGGCACAATTTATCTTTCCAATCAGGTAGACTTTGTAGAAGATCTTTTAATGAATTTCTTTCACGAGCTAGCTCACTCATTTGAGAAGCCCTACTATGGGCAGATCTATGAGGACGGCTTCTTAGCAAAAGAATTTAAAAACAAAAGAAATCAACTTAAGAATGTGATTTCAATGTACGAAGGCGGTAAAACACCACCTTTTGACTTTAATCAAATAAACTACTCAAAAGAGTTGGATGATTATTTAGCAAACACAATAGGCTATGATAAACTTTGGAAGTATTGCTCAGGCATATTTACAAACCCTTATGCCGCAACATCTTTAAGAGAATACTTTGCAGCCGGTTTTGAGAACTGGTTGAAGGGTGATCAAGAAATGCTTTACAGGACAAGCCCAGTGTTGTATAATAAACTCAAACAATTTTTTTGAGGATGTTATGCCACATATTTCTTATTCAGAACTTAAAAACTGGACCATGTGTCCACACTACAGGAAGTTAGTAAATGAAGATAAACTTAATCCGCTTACTGATTCTATTTTTACGACCTTTGGAACGGCTGTTCACTCTGTGTGCGAGGAAATTGCACCAATGGATCACCAAATTAGCGATCCAACTACACTCTTTGAAAGCCGCTTCAAAGAAGAACTCACAAAATTAGAAGATGTAGAGCAAAAAACAATAGATCAATTTATGAATCAAGGCAAGGAGATCGTAGTAGAAGTCACCGATGCCTTAAAAGACTATTTTGGTGAGTATGAAGTTCACCAAGTTGAGGAGCAACTCTTTGAGAGAATCATTGAGTTCCCTAGTAAGGAATACGACTTCAAGGGCTACGTTGACCTTATCGTTAAGACTCCAGACGGCAAGTACCACGTTCTAGACTGGAAAACTTGTTCTTGGGGCTGGAATGCCCGTAGAAAAGCAGAAAAAATTACCACTTATCAGCTTACGCTCTATAAGAAGTTTTTTGCTGAAAAATACAGTGTTGACCCATCAATGATCGAGACTCACTTTGGACTACTCAAGCGAACAGCGAAGAAAGGAAAGAAAGTTGAGATCTTTAGAGTGACAAGTGGTGATAAAAAAACTAAAAATGCTGTTAAACTTTTGACAGATGCCTTGTATAATATTTCTAACGAAAGACACTTAAAGAATCGTCTAAGTTGTCATAAAATGTATGGAACTTGCCCATTCTTTAAAACGGAACATTGTACATGAGTGATAAAAAGATAAAAATATTTACATTAAGCGACCACCCGCTCACACCATCTGGTGTTGGAACACAAACAAGATATATCATTGAGGGAATGCTTAGAACTGGCAAATACCAGTTTATTTCCTTTGGTGGGTTGATTAAACATGAAGATTATCGTCCAATCAAGACAGAAGAGTTTGGCGATGATTGGATTATTATCCCTACAGATGGCTATGGAACACAAGAATCTGTTAGAGCTATGTTGTGGTCAGAAAAGCCAGACATTGTTTGGTTTATGACAGATCCTCGCTTTTGGGGATGGTTATGGCAGATTGAAGAAGAGATTCGCCATAATGTCCCAATGGTTTACTATCATGTTTGGGATAACTATCCTTATCCAACTTATAACAAGCCAAATTACGATAGTAATGACTTTATCGCCACAATCTCAAAGGTTACAGATGATATTGTAGCAAATGTTTCACCAGATGTAGATAGACAGTATGTCCCCCATGCTGTGAATTTAGATATTTTCAAACCTCTAGAGGATGACTTCCTAGAACAGCTTAGAGCAGACAACTTTAAAGAAAATAAAGATAAGTTTATTGTCTTTTGGAATAACAGAAATGCTCGCAGAAAGATGGGAGCTACTTTGATTCTTTGGTTTAAGGACTTCTTAGATAGGGTTGGTCATGATAAGGCTGTTCTACTAATGCATACTAACCCAAGAGACCAAGCAGGATCCAATCTAGAGGCTTTAATTGAAGAGATTGGGCTGAACAAGGGGCAAGTCCTTTTCTCAAGAGAAAAACTACACCCTGAGAACTTGGCAGCAATGTATAACATGGTTGACTGCACCATAAACATCTCAGACGCCGAGGGTTTTGGGCTTGGAACCTTAGAGTCTCTAGCCTGCGGCACTCCAATTATCGTCAACATGACTGGCGGTCTACAGGAGCAAGTCACAGATGGCGAAGAATGGTTCGGAGTCGGTTTAGAACCAACCAGCAAGACCATTGTAGGCTCTCAGGAGGTCCCCTTTATCTATGAAGATAGACTTTCAAAGGAGCCTGTAGTTCAAGCGCTTTATGAAATGTGGTCTAAGACCAAAAAGCAAAGAAAAGAAATCGGACTTAAAGGCAGAAAGCATGTAGAGAAAAACTACAACTTTGATAATTTTATCAAGACATGGGATGAGATTCTTACAAAGGTCCATGAGAAGCATGGCTCTTGGGAAACTCGCAACAGAAAACAAAACTGGACATTAGAAGAAGTAGCATGAAAAAGAAAATTTTAGTAAGGGGACCAGCCCTATCACAAACTGGCTATGGTGAACAATGCCGCTTTGCTCTTAGGGCTTTGAGATCTAGAGATGATCTATTTGACATCTATCTCCTTAACATTCCTTGGGGCGGCACTAACTGGATTTTTGAAGACAGTGAAGAGAGGAGATGGCTAGATGAATTAATTATCAAAGCAAAGCCTCTTTTAGAACAACAAAAACAAAATCCACAAATGCCCCTGTTCGACATTTCGCTACAGGTAACAATTCCTAACGAGCTACAAAGAATGGCTCCGCAAAACATTCTTTACACAGCAGGAATTGAAACAGACCGAGCTTGTCCAGAATGGATTGCTAAATGTCACCAGTTTGCAGATAAGATTCTTGTTATTTCAGAACATGCTAAGGCTGGACTACAAACCCCAATTAAGGCACAGGATCAAAGTGGCAATGAACTAGATTTTGTTCTAGAAAAGCCTATTGAAGTTGTACATTATCCAGTAAAGGATGTTGCAACAAAAGACTTGAACCTAAACTTAGAAACAGAGTTTAACTTCTTAACAATGGCTCAATGGGGTCCTAGAAAGAATTTGCCAAATACTATCGCTTGGTTTTGTCAAGAATTCCATGATGACGAAAATGTCGGCCTTGTCGTAAAGACATTCATGAAGGGCAACAGCCAGATAGATAAGAGTTTTGTTAATAATGCTTTAACAGAAGTTGCTAGTAACTTTCCAGATAGAAAGTGTAAGGTTTACTTCCTTCACGGTTATATGAACGAGCAAGAGCTACACTCGCTTTATGTTCATCCAAAGATTAAGGCAATGCTTAATTTTGGTCATGGTGAAGGTTTTGGCTTGCCTTTGTTTGAAGCAGCTTACTCTGGATTACCGGTAATTACACACGACTTCGGCGGTCAGAAAGACTTTCTTTACGCCCCAAAGAAGACTAAGAAGGGCACAGAGAAGTTGAGACCACATTTTAGCAAGGTTTATTACGACCTCAAACCCGTTCAAAAGGAAGTTCTTTGGAAGGGCGTTATTGAGCCTGACATGCAGTGGGCTTACCCAAGTGAAACTGGCTGCAAGACAGCTATGCGGGAGGCTGTAAAGAACTACGGGCTGCTACAGGGCGAAGCAAAGCGATTGAAGGGGTGGTTAGAGAAAGAGTATGAAGAAAGTAAAAAATACGAGTCATTTGTAGAGTCTTTGAAAAATAAGATAGACTTGGATCAGCTTGATTTGACTGATTTAGATGAGTTTTTTGAAGAATGAAAATTTGTATTATAAGTGATTTTTATAGTCCATCAATTGGCGGTACACAAAAATTAGCTGAGTGTGTAGTCAAATCTTTTATAACTTTAGGTCATGAAGTAGAAGTTGTCTCTAGTCACGACCCAAACAGGGGCTTAGAAAAATACAATTATAAAATTAATGAAGTCCCAACTTTAAACTTTTATCAAAATAATTTTTTTTCAAGCAAGTTTTATGATGCTGTTTTCATTTTTGCTGATTTGGGATCAACAAGCTGGCAAACATTTGAAACCAGTAGTTCTTTTTTAAATTTTGTTGTCTTGAATTTAGATGAGAATGTTTACAAATGGATCAAAGAAGAAAAATTTGGATACACAAAAGAATCTATTAAAAATGTGACCAAAAAACTTAAAGAGTATACATCTATAGTTTCTTTTTGTCGAGATGCACCTGTCAATAAGTTTTTAACAGAAAATGATATCAGCCATACTTTTATTCAAAACTTTACAGAAGACTTAAGTAAGTTTATCAAGGAAGACTTCAATATTCATAAAACTTTAGGGTTAGATGTAAATAAAAAAATACTTTTCAACCATGGTCTTTTTGAACCCAGAAAAAATCAATATAAACTAATAGAGGCTTTTATAGAACAAAAATTAAATAGAAATTACTCTTTAGTTTTTCTTGGAAGTCCACGAATAAGTGGTGATGAGTTTTTAGTAAATCCATATGATAGGCAAACAGTTGAATATTTTTTAAAATGTAAAAAACTAGTGGAAAAAAATAGTCTACAAAACTCTATTAAGTTTGTAAAAGGCAGCAATAATAAAAAGTTAATAGCTAGCCTTATAGATAAAAGTGATATCTATGTTTTACCATCAACAGCAGAAGGATTACCGCTTGTTTTGTTGGAGGCTATGAGTTGTGACAAGCCATGGATATCTACACCAGTTGGCGGAGTTCCAGGTGTTTTAGGAGATCTAGGAAGCGGAGTAATTTTAGAAAATATTGATTTTAGTTCAGTTGAATTAAAACAAGCAATATCTAAATTAGAGTCCGAACAATGTAAGTCATCAAGAGTCGTCTGGGAAGAAGGTTTTACTGAAAAAATTGTTGGCAAGAAATATAATAATTTATTGCATCACAACTCATTAAAACATTGTAAAAACAAAATAAGTTTTGTATGTCACGCATTTAACGAATCTACTACTTTAGTTAGGTATCTTGACTCCTGTCTTAAATTTAAAGATTTTATCGGAGAGGTAGTAATTGTGGATCATAGATCAACAGATAATACTAAAGATGTTGTCAGTTCATTCAAGCAAAGCTTTGATGCAGCAAATGTAAAATTGTCTTTTTATGAAGAAAGTAGAGATTTTTCAAAAAATTTTACATTTGCTGACATAAGAGGAGAGACAGTACAAAAAAGCTGCGGAGAATATGTCTTTGTACATGATGCGGATTTTTTATTTTCTAATAATTATAAAATTATTATACAAAAGGCTATCAAAATATTTGAACAAAAAGATGTTTATGCGATCTCTTATGAAATACCAGTAATGAACAATGGAAGAGCTTGTATGCACCCAGCCGTGCCGCGAATCGTAAAGAAAAGCAAGACTGTATATCGACAAAACCATGTTGGCAAGAAATATGAGTGGGCTTACCCTATTCACAGCAATTGTAGTAAAAATAGCTTTATCGATACTCCAAAAAACTCTATTTTATCTATAAACACAAAGACGGAGGAAGCTGCAAAACTTAGAAGAACTATGACAACATATTTTGAAGATGTTTTTTCTGGGAAGGTGTCAGGTAATTGGCTTGATGAATACGAGAATAACAATTTAACCCCAGAAAATACATTTTTTGATAACATTGAAAACAATAAATGCAAACAAATAAAAATTGATATAAGTCTTTTTAAGGCAAGATATGAAAAATAAAATAAGCAAGGAAATAAACAGAAAAAATTTATTAGAATGTGCGAATCTCTTGGAAGATATAGATTATTGTTTTTTCTATGGCTCATTATTAGGAGTATATAGAGATAACGATGTTATAGAAGGGGACGATGATGTCGATATTTTGCTTAGCGAAGAGGACGATGAAAAAGTAGCAGAATTGCTTTTGCAAAATGGATATAAGGTATCAACAGAATTTAATGGACAAATTAGTTATAAAGGCATATTCAGGCAGTTTTATAAAGTTTTTGATGGCGTGCCCACTATTTTAGATTTGTACTTTTATGAAAAACTTAATGATAGATTTATTGTTGAAAAGTGGAATTTTCATGGCAAGCCATTCAATAAGTCATTTCATATGTTATTACCAGCACCAATTATTTTTCCAATAAAAGAGACAATTTTCAAAGGCAAAAAAATTAAAATTCCAAATAAACCAGAAAAAGTTTGTAGATATCTTTATGGTGAAAACTTTTCAACTCCGTTAAAAAAAGAATTAGAATATTATACAATAATAGAAAATAATCGTCCTTGTATAAAGCTTAAATAAATCAATGAAAGAATCTTATTGGAATAATTTTTATAAAAATAAAGAAGTAGGTGGGATATTGTCTCCATCTTCTTTTGCTGTTTATACTAAAAATTTTATATCAACCAATCCTAAAAATGCCATCGAATTTGGATGTGGTAACGGAAGAGACTCTTTTTTCTTAGAACAGGTGTGTCAAAATTATACAGCAATAGATTCTTCAAAAATCACAATAGATCAATTAAGCGAGAGTAATGAGACAAAAATAAATTTTGTTCAAAAGAATGTTTCAAATATTAATGATTTTGAAAATAATTATGATTTAATTTATTCAAGATTCTTCTTACATTCAATAGATAAGAAACAAGAGGAAATATTTTTGAAATGGTGCTCGGATGCAAACACAGGAACACTTTTTTTTCTAGAATGTCGAAGTGAAAAAGACTATGATCTATATAAAGTTTTTGGAAAAGACCATTATAGAAGAAAGGTGAGTTTTAATTGTTTAAAAAATAAATTAATTAAAAATGGATTTAAAATACTTGAATCAATAGAATCAAGAGGGCTAGCCGCCTATAAAGCAGAAGATCCATGGATTATAAGAATAGCCGCGATCAAGGAGTTGGGCAGTGAATAAAAAAGTAGATAACACACAATTTGTTATTATAGCTTCTGGAAAGAATAATCAAGATTGGATGGATAGGCATCTAAAGAGTGTTTTAGTTCAAAATTATAAGAACTATCTTTACTTTTATCTAAATGATAATGGAACAGATAACACTATAAACATTTATAATAAATTAGTTAAAAAAGATGATAGGTTTAATATTATAAACAATATAGATGAAGAAAAAACGGCAGATTTTAATATAAAAGTTAGACTAGAGCTTTTTAAAAATTCAAACTTTTCTGATGAAGCTGTGTTTGTTTATTTAGATGGCGATGATTGGTTTTTCTCAACAGAGGTATTAAATTATCTTAATAAGGCTTATCAAGAAGAGGACTTATTGCTAACATACGGTAACTTTGTAGAATATCCTTCTGGAAGGAAGAGCACCTTTGTTTCGCCACATCCGAGCCGCGTTATTGAACAAAGATCTTTTAGAAAAGATTCTTGGAGAGCCTCTCATTTGAAGACTTTTAAGAAAAAGATAGCAAAAAGATTGTCTCTTGATGATTACACTATAAATAATAAGTTGACTTTTGTTGGAGATCAAGCTACAATGCTTTCATTACTAGAGATGGCTGGCGAAAGACACAAATGTATAGAAAAAATTCTCTATGTCTACAATAGGGCTAATCCAGGCAATTACTATAAGAAAAAAGATATTTTCCAAGAAATGCTGAAGCAGGAAAAAGAGTTGCGGAAAAAACCACCAAGAGAGCTAATAAGGTGAAGAAAATTTACTATGTAACTGGATGTTTGGGGCTAATAGGGTCTCACATAACAAGATTATTACTGAGTGATAAGAAGAACTATGTCTATGGGGTGGATAAATGCACTTATGCTGCTAATCTAGAATTGATAGCAGAGTTTTCCAAGCAGAAAAATTTCAAGTTTATAAAAGAAGACATCAGCGAACTAAAGTTTTTAAACGACTGTGATTATGTCATAAACACAGCGGCAGAATCACATGTTGATAATAGCATTTTGAATGGAAATGATTTTATTCAAAGCAATGTAATAGGTGTGAAAAACTTATTAGATTTGATAAAAAATAAGCACGATAACTGTGTTAACCGACCAGTCTTTATACATTTCAGCACAGATGAGGTCTACGGAGACATTCTCAGCGGCGAACATAAAGAGACGGACTTATTGAACCCTAGTAATCCTTACTCTGCCTCTAAAGCAGCAGCAGATATGTTAGTTTTAGCTTGGGCAAGAACTTATAAGATCAAATATGTGATTGTTCGACCAACAAACAATTATGGAATTGGTCAATATCCAGAGAAATTGATCCCGCTCTCAATAAAGAACCTGTCTAGAGGTAGGAAAATAAAGCTACACGATAAGGGGGAGCCAATTAGAATGTGGCTTCATGCTTCAGACACAGCAACAGCGATTTTAAAGATAATTCAATCAGGGGTTGAGAACGAGATCTACAACATCTCCGGTGGGTTTGAACAAACAAATCTTCAAACTGTTGAAAAGGTTTTTAATGCTTTTTACAATCATGGAAAAGATTTAAATCAACATCTAGATCTAGATTACAGAAGAGAAGGTCAAGATGTCAGATATTCTCTTGATGATTCCAAAATCCGAGGTTTAGGCTGGCAACCAATAAAAGTTTTCGACGCAGAAGTTAAGAAAATAGTAGATTACTATAAGACAAATTTTAAATGGTGAAATCATGATTGGCTTTGTACAAAAGAAGACTGTAGATTACGAAAAACTTTCTGCTTTGCTTGCAGAGCCAGAGAAAACAAATGCTTTTACAAACAATGGTCCTTGTAAAAGAAGGCTTGAGCAGCTTTTAGAAGATAGACTGAACATTGATCCATCAAAGGCAGTGGTTTGTCTTTCCAATGGAACAACTGCACTTCATAGCCTATACTATTACTATGAAAAAAGAAATCCAAAAATGAGATGGGCTTCTCCTTCTTTTACATTCGCCTCTGTTGCTGTTGGCAAAGATAATGTAGATTTATTGGACATAGATTTAGAGACGTTTACGATCCCATTAACTGAAAAAGTCATTGATAAATATGATGGATTTGTTTTAACAAATTTATTTGGAACTTATCCAAAGAATATTTTAGATTGGCAAGCTGCTTGTAAAGAAAAGAATAAAGTTCTAATTTTTGATAATGCATCGTCCCCTCTTACAAGCGTTCAGGGAATTAACATAAGCAACTATGGCGATAGCAGCTTTGGTTCTCTGCATCACACAAAAATTCTAGGCTTTGGAGAGGGTGGTTTTGTTGTTGTGAATAAAGAAGACTATGAGGAGATCAATTCAATTTCTTCATTTGGCTTTGATCTCAAAAACAAAGGGAATAGAAGACAGTATCAGAGATGTAGCTCCAATTTTAAAATGTCTGATATCGCAGCAGCAGCGATTATCCAACACATAGAGAGGTTTGATCTAGATTATTACTTAAAAGTCCAGAATAACTTTGTAGAATCCATTTCAGCAGCAGAAAATTGTGAAATTTTCAATTATAATAAAGGCGTTGTTTATGGTAATTTGCCAATAGTGTGTAAAGAGCCTGTGGATGAAATGAGCGCTGTGTTTTCAAATAAAAATGTTTGTGTTAAAAAATATTATTATCCGTTAGCACAAACAAAAAACTCCATGAGGCTGTTTGAGACGATCTTGAATTTTCCACTAAACACTGATCTAACTGACAAAGAAATTTCATTAATCAAAAAAGAAATAAATGGCTTGTAGCATGAAGGAAAAGATTTTAAGAGAGCTTGATGCAGCGAATGTTCAATACACTTTTATAGATAATGGTTCAAAAATACTTAATATTTCGCGTGTAGATCTATCTTCTAGCGGTGATTTATGTTATTACGATGGAGATAACGAAGGCTCATCGATTATTAAAGGCAAGCAAGGGATTACTTTAATTTGTAATTTAGATTTTAACCATCAGGTTAACGAGAATGCTTCTTATATAAAAACAGATGATCCAAAATTAGTTTTCTACAAGCTTACAAAATTATTTAAGCCAGAGAAGCAGCCTTCCCTAAATCATGATTACTCAAAAAAATATCCAAACTGTTTTATTTACGAAGGAGTCGAGATAGGGGAGAATGTTGAAATTTATCCAAATGTCGTTATTTACCCAAACACAATTATAGAAAGCGACGTAGTGATTCATTCTGGGGCAGTAATAGGCACATGCGGGGCTCTTTGGACATACGATGGTGAGAAAAAAGTTATACCATTCATGAATGGCGGGGTTTTAATAAAAGAAGGAACACATATCTCTTCCAATGTTGTTGTAGTTAGGGGAACGTGGAAAGAAAAAACCATTGTTCGTGAAAATTGTATGCTAGCTCCTGGGTGCTCTATCGGTCATGGTAGCGATGTTGGAGAAAGAGTTCACATCTCGCCTAGAGTCGTCTTAGGCGGCTCTAGCAAGGTTGGCTCGGGCTGTTTCTTGGGCATTGGGTCAATAATTAATCCACGAGTAACTCTTAAAAGTAATTCAGTCATGGGTAGTGGATCTGTGTTGACAAAAAATTATGATAAGTCTGGAGTTTTTGTTGGAACACCAGCGAAAATTTTAAAAAAAGTTAGCAACAATTTGTCTGGGATACCAAGCTTGAGATCTTAAATTATTTAAAAAAAATCAAAAAGCACCTTATAATAAGATCTATCAAAAGAGAGAAAAATGAAGAAATATAAATTTACACAAGATTGGTTTACTTCTGATGATCTAAAAAAATTATTGCCGACTGGAACTTCGGAGGAATTGCACATTTTAGAGATTGGCTCATTTGAAGGCAAAAGCACAGTTTGGTTTATAGAAAACCTACTAAAAAATGAAAAATCAACAATAACATGTGTTGATCCATGGATGAATTTTTATCAAAACTCAAATAGCTTTAAAACATATGACCCTGAAACGAAAACTCAAAGTGGGGTTGATTATATAAAAGATGACATTAAAGGTAGATTTCTAAACAACATAAGAGAGACTGGGAGTCCTGATAAGGTAAATGTAATTCATGGCATGTCTTATCGTGAAATGCCAAAGCTAATCAATGATGGAAAATTATATGACATAATTTTCATTGATGGTAACCACACGGCACCATTTGTTTTAGCAGATGCGGTCATGGCTTGGTTCCTCTTGAAAGATGGTGGAATAATGATCTTTGATGATTATTTGTGGACTTATAACAAAGGAAAAACATTGACCCCAAAATTAGCGGTGGATTGCTTCACAGAAGTCTTTTCCGATTATTGTAAAGTAGTTTGGAACGACTACAGAAAAGCTATTAGAAAGACAAAATAGTTTTTAACACTATAGAAAAATGAGAGAAAAAGCAATGAATAAAATATCAAAAAAAGCAAAAATAGGCGAAAATGTAACAATTGGTCATTATGTCATCATCGAAGATGAGGTGGAAATCGGAGATAACTCACATATCGGAGATTTTTGTATCATAAGAAAGGGTGCAAAAATTGGAAAAAACTGCAAGTTTACTGCCTATTGTGAGATTAGAGATAATGTTATCATCGGTGAAAACACAAGCATGGGTAGCCGTTGCACTATTTCTGCGAATGCTATCATCGGCTCCAACACAGTAATAAAATATAGTTTTGTGTTAACAGACACTCCAAATTTAGAAGATAACAACTTCAAAAATGTTAATGGAATTGGAGATAATGTTTTGATCGGTGCCAATGTTACATTAATGCCGGGTTTTAAAATAGGAGATAATTCTATAATCGGGGCATGTTCACAAGTTAGATCAGACATTCCAGAAAATGAAATTTGGTATGGATCCCCAGCAAAATTTTTTAAAACAAATAATAAACACATTTCAAAATATCCCGGCAGCGGAATTTAGGAGAATAAAATGAAATTATCAGATCAAGCATTAGGAGCCGTAATGATGGCTCTACAAAAGTCACTACTAGAACAGTCAGACATTGTACCAGTTCTTAAAGATTTTGACTTTGTTTTAGATGGCGAAGAGCTATCAGTCACAAACCCACCAACCTTTAAGGTTGATGAGCAACAAGCAGAGTTTGTTTACGAGTAACAATGCCTAAATACAAATTCAACTGCGATTATTGTCACAAACAGTGGTGGGAGTGGATGGGGATGAAAGATCCACTCCCAACAGAATGTCCACATTGTGAACAGGGAAAACCCTACAAAGTTCCTACAAATTTTGTTACAATAAACAAAACAGTACAAGAAAAAAAATCTGCTAAAGAAAATGTGATTGATCACATTGAAGAGAACAGAGAAATCTTAAAGCAGATGAAAGCCGAGGCAACCAAATGATCGTTACACTAACAATAGCTACAATCACCCTCTCAATCGCTCTAGGATTGGCTGTGTGGTACGTTAGAGGATTACTTAGGGTAATGTATCAAATGACCGTAGATGTCCAACAGATGGAAGATAAGATGGTTGAATTCTCAAAGCATCTAAACAATGTTTATGAGATGGAGATGTTCTATGGGGATGAAACCCTGGGACAACTTATCCGTCATTCTAAAGAAGTCGTTGATAGCATTAGCAAATTTAGAAACTTATTTGAGATAGAAAATGACACAACCAATCAAGAAGAAGAGACGCAAGAGAACTAAAAGACTTTATTTTACAAAAGTCCACGAAGAAGCAATAATTCAATATGCTCTCACAAGAGATCGTTTTGAGAGAGATCGCCTTTATGGAACTCTAATTCAACCAGCCTTTAGTGAAATGGTAGATAAGATTATCTACACCTACAAATTTAATAACCTTCCAAACATAGAGGTTCTGGCCGATGAATGTAAGATTTGGCTAACCACAATTTTAGACAAGTTTGATCCTGATAAGGGACACAAAGCTTTCTCTTATTTTAGTGTTATTACAAAAAACTGGTTCATTCAGAAGGTCAAGAAGAACACTAAGAGGCTACAAAGAGAGGTGAGGTGCGATGATGTTTACCACGAAGTGGAAAATGAGCAGTTTGTAACCAAAAATCACTATGAAGACGACAGAGCCCAAAGGGAATTTTGGGATGCACTGACCAGCGAGATCGATGGCTGGAAACAGATGCCATTAAAGGAAAATGAGCAAAAAACCATTTTAGCCATTGAAGATTTAATGAGCAGCATTGAAGACATTGAAATTTTTAACAAAAAAGCTATTTATCTATACCTACGAGAGATTAGTGGTTTAAACACTAAGCAACTTGTAGCTAGCTTGAGCAACATCAAGAAGAGATATCGAGAGTTCAAGCATGATTGGGTAAATGGTGAACCGAGATGATAAATCCAGATGAGTTAGCAGAACAGGCAATAAAAAACATCGAAGAAGATAGAAATAAAGCCGATTATCTTGTAACTCAAATTCTAACAGACATTCAGGCTGGTAAAACAAATCACCAAAGTGCCGGGATGGTCTTATCAAAGCACCTAGAGACAATGCAGAGAGCTAACGAACAGTTGGTTAAGCTCACTGCTTTATTCAAGAAAACTGAAACCAATCATTTTACTGGGTTCTCCGATTCTGAAAGAGACAAGTTGTTTGAGGAAATCAACAAAAAGCCAGAAGAGGAACCTAGTGAGTAATGTCAGCTAATAATAACAACAAGTTAAATGGCTCTAAACAGAACACACCAACAAACTTAAGCAGCATCGCTAATGTTCGTCATACAACGGCTGAAGATGTTTTAATTGCATTAACAAAAAAAGCACTTGAGACGAAATTAAATGACGGCAAAGGAAAGTTTTTAGGAGTTGTTGCAAAAGTATTGGAAGGTCACACTACAGACCTGTTTTTAAATGACGAGTATGAAGCAGATAGAATTGATGGAACAACTAAAGAGTTACAAAAGGACAGTAAAGTTGTTCTTTTGCACGTTCCATCGCTCTACAGCTATTACATCAACGATACTATAGAAACAGAAAATGCTGTAAAATTTAAATCAAGCATAAATTCGATAGATTTATACAAAATCCCATGTGTAACAAATAAAAATGTCCAACCTGGAGACATTGTTAATGTAGAATTTGAAAACATAAATGATTATAGAACAGCAACAATAACTACAAGCAGTGAAAAAGAAAAAATAAGATTAAATCAAGATGTAACAAGATTCTTAAAAGCTAAAGAGGTTTTAAAAGAAGCTAATGCTTGTAAACTGCTTAGTACAAAAGAAGCTCAAGGTTATGGAATCAAATCAAAGGTATTTTTAAATGCTGGTAATCCAACCTATGGATTTGTTGGCTTATATCAAAAACTAAATGATGCCGCTAAACAAAACATTGTTTTAAAGCAAATAATAAGAAATAAATCATCAAGCGATCTTACAAACATAGGTATAAGTGCAAACGCTACATCAAATGAAGCATACGCCGCTCTAATAACTAATCCAAGTTATGTTTTCTCTATTTTTATGTCGGCTAATGCAGAAATTTCCAATTACATAGACTCAAACATTAGTATCAAAGAAAGTGAAAAATTAATTTTATTGACAAGTGATGATGGAAATAAAACAAGGCGAATTACCTTAGAAATAAAAAACAGCGATGGTTCTGGTGAGCTTAATGCAACTTATAAGGGATACATAGCAGAGTATCTTGAGTCAATAATAGTGAACGAATACAACTATGGTTGGAATTCCGCAGGTGATAAATTTATAATAGACATTTTCGGAAAAGATACTGTAGACCTTTCTTTAAAGCAAAGCAAACCAGAAGATATAGAGTTGGCCCTTCAGTATTCTAGTAGAATTGAAAACATTTCTAGAGACAGTGCTTCTTCAACAAATCCAAAATCAGTTTCTAGTCCCGCTCTTAGCGATAAGACACCGCAACAAACTGCAAATGAGGCAGCTAATCAGCCAACAACGACGAGTAAGCCAAGTGATGAAACGCCAGTTTGTAAAGATGCATCTACTGTTAATAATGAGCTATACATACCAGTAAAAGATGCTAAATACTTTAAACAAGATATTAAAAGGTGGGAAAAGCTTGGGATCCAATTAAAAAATTGGTTTTCTACTGGCTTACCTTTAATTATTAACGGAACTTTTTTTGAAAGTGATTCATTTCTAATTAATAATAGCAATTTTAGCTATTCAAAAGATGTAGAAATAATTTCTGGTTCTCCAGAATCGATAAAACAAGATACGCCTAATCAAGACAAAAGTAAACAAAATAAAAAAGAAGAACAGAAAAAACCCATACAGCGAGGTACCAACTCTACAAAGATAAAAGAGAACTTAAAACAATTAACACTATTTTGTAAAGAGCTTACTAAATTAATTGCTATAAATGAAAATGTTAGCATTAACCAAGTATATTTAATGCCGATTAGTGTTTGGAGAAAATACAAAAAGGCAAAAAGGAATGATGGGCAAGATGATAATAGCCGTCATTTTTTTGGAAGGGCAATTGATTTTACAGTTTACATTAATTATGACAAAAACATAAAATTAGAATCAAAAATAATTCCATCAAACAACACCTATGAACTTCCAAACCACATCATCTACTTGTATGTCTTGGCTCTTTTTAAGTTGAACAAAGTTAAATTTGGTACTTGTGGACTTGGATTGTTGAGGGGCGGTACAAAAAGAAAGTCTGGCTATGTTCACTATGAATACATGAGAGATACATCAAATCAAAATGTTGGATTATTAAAAAATAGAAGATGGGTATCTCAGCCAGGAGAAAAAGAAAAAGATACAGTCTACGCAAAGGCATTTGGACAACCAGATGAAAGCAAAGATTCAATAATTAAAGATTTTGCCTTTAAAGACATTAAAGCTAAAATTGGAACTATACCTGAGAAGTTAGAAAATCTATTGTAGGATAATTATTACATGGCATTAGCACCACAACCATTATCGACAAAACCAAATAAAAAGTTATCAGAAGCTTCAAGGGTAAGACTTGACGCAGCTAAGAAAAATAAAAGCGGTCCTGATGCTAATAATAATAGTTATCCCAAGCCAAAGCTTGTTCTAGATGGCGATTTTGAATTGATTGGCAGGCACCCAAACAAGGCAGCATACATTTTATTTGGTAATAATGAAAAATACCCATCGCCAGAGTTGAACATAACTGTAGGTGTTAATGGTCCGTTCAAGGCAGAAGTAGATCCTAAGACTGGGCAACCTATTACCTACAAGTATCCAAATGTTTTAGATGCGGCATCAATTGTTTTATCAGAGAAAACTGATGATACCGGCATTGTGTCTCTCGTAGGAAAACCAAACTCTAGAGCAGCCATTAAAGCTACAGCAGACATGATTAAAATTCATGGTAGAGAGGTGGTTGAAATTGCTGCCGGTGGAACTGAATACATTCATGGAACTGGGACTAAGAACTTGGCAAAAGCTGGGGCAGTACACATTGTTGCTGGCAACAGGACCGAAGGACAGTTTGACCTTCAGCCAATGGTTAAGGGGGATAATCTAAAAAACTTTTTAGATGAGCTTGTCGAAACAATTGCTAATGTAAATTCAAATCAGCAAAAAATTATTGAAATGATTATAAAAATGCAGGCTATATTTACGGCGCTTGGTACTGGGCTTTCAGCAATACCATTTACGGCTGCTGTCGGAGGTCCAATATTATCAGCCATAGCCCCAGATATACCAAAATCAGCTATAGCCCTTACAAACAATTTGTCAAGTGGTCTCAATACAGAGTTCAAAAAGATTAACTACAATCAGCCCTACTCTCCAAAAAATATTTTAAGCAGGTACAACAAGGTTAATTAGATGTCTAATTTCGATAGTAAAATTTATAAAATAGCTAAAGAGTATGTAAGGGGCAAAGCAACAGCAAGCCCATCTGAGCTAAATTCTATTTTTGAGGCTGAAAATCAATCTGAAGCTAAGAAGGAAAATGATTTCGCTTTAGCCTGCTTACGATTGATCTGCAAGGATACCAGGATCTTTAATGACCCGAACAAGAATTCAGCCGAGTTTGCTCAAGCTGTAAAAGATCTAAAATTAAACATTTTAGGTGGTAGTGATTTAGGCTTTGGTAAGGGTACGTCGAATAATCTTATTTATAGGATAGCAATAGATTATTATAAAGATTTAGAAGTTAGAAAAAAGAAGCCTCTTAGAAACGACTTTCTTTCCATGGCTGTGAGCGATAAACAGTTTTTAAAATCTCTTGTTGTGGATAGATTAAACGAAAGAGAAGTTTATGATGTTATAACCAAACAAGCATTTTTTAAGTGGCACTATAAAGCCTTTATTGAAGATTTAGAATACAATGGTGTAATTAAAAAAGAAAATCCAGGCGATGGCACTTCAGTTAGTTGGGACAAAGTAAATCCAGGCGATGGTTCTAAATTCTTTATTTCACAAACTGGCGCACCCTTCAATACAGGCACTCCTACAGTGTGTTGTGTAATCCAAGAAGAGGTGGAAAGTCTAGAAAGCATAAAGCCAGAATACTATTCAAAAGCTTTTAATAGCGCTCTGTCTGCTTTTGGTAAAAAGAAATGGGAAGACCTATCAGAATCCGAAAAGTTTAAAGTTAAAGTTAATGTTGTTGATCACACAAAGGCAATATTCGATTTTGATTCGCGCAAAGATTACGTTTTTAACGTCGTTGATGTTAAATCTAAGACAATTAAAATTTGTTTTGGGCTTGATTACGCAATTTTATGTACCCTTCCAAGTATTAGCTTAGCGGATAAAAATTATAGCGACTTATCAAAAATTAAAAAGTTTGTAGGAAAAACGCTGCGAACAAAAGGTGATAAACAAAACATTTTTGCAACACAGTTTAGCGCAACAGACGATGAAGAGTCAACAGAAGTGTTTCTTAAAAAGGTTAAAAAACTATCAGAAATCTTAATAAAGAAAGATTCCCTAATACAGAAAGGACCATCTTTGTTTTTTGACTTAAATAACAATGAAGAGCCATACAATAAAATTAAAAAAGATGTACAAGCGTATGAAAAAATTAATGAGCTTGGAATAAAACAAATTTTAGAATCAGAATATTCACCAAGTGGGCTAGATTTTGGAAATTCTATGCAAAGCTTGTTTGAAAATTTATTTTTAAAGTATTACACAAAAAATAGAATTCAATTCATACAGTTTTTGAGTGACTTTGATCCAAAGAAAGGAGCGTTAAAGCAAGATAAGGCAACAGAGGACATAAAGTTTTATTTTCAATACAATCAAGGCTATCCAAAGCTATTAGCTGTTGGTGCAGAAAAAAGAGAATCAAATGAGAAAGAACCTAGTATTGATGTAATAAAATTACAAAACAAGAGCAATCCATTTGAATTTTCTGAATTGGTGGACAACAAAGAGCAGCCACTGTATGTTAACGAGATCAATAATAACTACGCGGTAATTAAGAAAATTAATTTTACAGGAAATGCCTACGGGGAATTAAGCACTGGAATAGCTGGCGAATTTTTATTCGTAACCGAGTTTTTGATAGAAGAAATTCTAAAAAGCGACGATGCTAGCGTGAAATCTCTCGTTGATGAGAAAAACAGGAAGTTTAAACAAAATTTGTATGATGTTATCTCATACAAAGAAATGGTTGAGAATCTAGCTTCGACTAATAATACATTACCAACTATTTTGTTATCTACAATAAACGGTTTTTTGATTTTTATAAATTACATAATCTTGGCAGAACAAAATGGCGGCTCTTTAACTTTATCCGAAGATAGTTTAAACACTGGAACTAGCTTTTTACTATCCTCAAAAACTTTAAAAGATTCCAACACAATTGTTTTAGACAACATTGGAAAATTTATAGAAAACTTTCATCTTCCACCACTAGAGATAAAACCTACTGTTCCTAAAAAAGTTGCAACAACAGAACAGAAAACAGATGCTGGGCTTGTTAAACAAAAATATGATAACGCTTTAGTATCAAAGAAACAAACAAAAGAAAAAGTATACGATTTAAATGATTATAATAGTTGGTTAAAAACTGGTGCTAAAAAAACTTTCGTTGTTTTAGCTCAAGCTAGCAATAGTCCTTGTTATGAAGATCTAGCGAAGATAGTGAGTACTGGGACCGTCGATCAAATTTTTGAATTCCTATTGACTAAATTTCCATGGGATGAACTTCTAGCAAAGTCCCTATTAACAAACTTAAGAAAAACATCAAATCTTGTTGGTGCAAATGAATTTGCAGATCAAGTTAATGCTTGTTTGAAAGATGGTGGAGTTGATAAATTATTAAATAGCTTTGCAAGAACTGCTGATCTATTACAAAATTTTGATAAAATAATAAATGCTAACATACCAGAAATTCCAACAATACCAGAATTGCCATATCTTTTTGTCTTAGACTTTCAAAAGGTATTCAGAGACGCAATTTTTAATGCCGTTCAAGAGATTATCTTAGCAGTATTAGGAAAAATACTAGGAGTTATGTTACAAGAGATTTTAGGGGACTGCCAGTTAGATGGCAATTTAGATGATTTGCTTAATGATAAGCTGAGTGCGGGAAAAACAAAAAATGCAATCGGAGCTTTGGAGAGCCCTGTAGACATTGCAACTCAATCAAACATTGGAGAACTTTCTGATACAGGAACAAATCTTAATAGCGTGTCTGTTGACATTATAGCCCTTATTAGAGCCTCTAGAGAGAATAGCTTAGAGAACATCTTGAATGGTATTTTGGATGCTTTTCCGAACCTTAAGATTCAGATTAAAGCTAACAATTCTAATCCGTTGGTAGTATTAGAGGATTATTTAATAAATCTATCAAGCAGCTTATCAGCAATTCAAATAAAGAATTTGTTAAATGGCGTAGCTGGTGAAATAGAATACACAAAAGTAAAAATCTTTTCAAAAAATTACAATAATGCTGGGATCAGAACAACTTTTGTAACCGACAAGAACATTGCTCTTTTATTTAATTATTTGGATGAGTTTATCAATCAAGATTTAATCAATCAAGAAATAGTGACAGCGAATGTTATAATACCAGATCCATGTTATGTCAATTTTGGAAGATTAGGAACAGAAGACATCAACTTATTAAAAGAATTATTAGGGAATGATATTGCCAATGATTACATCAGAAATAGCGCTAACATCTTTTCTGATCAAATAAATTCAATTTGTAGTAGATTGGCAGATGGTATTTTTAATTTTGCCGATGATTTACAAAATTTAAACTTGATTTCTGATAGTTCCAAGAAAGCACTCCAGAAATCTGTCGATACATCTTTTACTTACCTATCTTCTTTACAAAATAAGACAAGAAATGATGCAATAATAAGAATTAAACAAGTAGATACTTACATAAAAGCAGCCTATGGAACTGCGCCTATTAAAGTGCCAGAAGGTTATTTTACGACGAGTGGGCTTAATCTAAACTTAAACTACAATAATGGAATAAAGTCTGGCCAGTATAAAAAATTGGTTGATTTTACTAAGGAGTCTTATAACTTAATTACAAGTTTAGATGAACTTAAGAAAAATGAACTTTATTTTTCATTAAACATTAATAAGGTTGGAACGTATAAGTTTAAGGACTCTAAAATTCCATTTTATAGCGACATTTATGATAAAAATGATAAATTACCTTTTACTAGATACCAAAGTAATTTCTTCTTTGGGCTATACTATTCCGACATAACAAAATTTGGTACAGATACGGCAATAGCTCCAGAACAATTAGTGGGAATTTTTAGTGAACAGAATTTAATTCTTTTGTCTCAAGAACTTCTTACAATTTTTGAAGAACCTGATAAACTAAAAGAGAAGTACGCCAAGCAGTTTGATGATGTTGTTGCACAGGGCGGAAAAAATACTAATAAGTTTATTGCAAACATGAAGAAAATGAAAACTATTATTAATAGTGCAACGGCAGGAGAAGAGTAAAATAAATGCTTGGTTTTGATGCATACGCGAAAACTACTTTTGGGGCGATTTTAGAGCAAAGAATAAGAGTATTCTTTTCAAAGCGCTTTTTAATCAATTTACCAATTATTTTACAGTTAAGATTATCTGGTAATGATGACGACATTAAGAAATTAATCAATGTAACTTTTGATTCTTTTAAAAAACAGTTAAAAGAAAGTGGGTTATATTATCATTATGCAGTCTCATCGATTCTAGTAGATAATCCAGATTACACTTTTTTAATAAGCAACGAACAAGAAACAATACAACAGGCAGAAACTTCAATTTTTAAAATTTACTCCAACGTTGTTAATAGCATGTTGGGCGCCTATAATCCAGAACAAGAGGTAGTCAAAGAGGACAGCCTTTTTAGCACTTTAAGTAGAAAGATTTATCATAGATTCACCCCATCCTATAGCGGAGATTTGTTTGTTTTTGATTCAGACACAACGCCAATCTTTAAAGCTCCAAACACAATTGGGCTAATAGGCTCTTCACCAGAAGAAAAAAAACAAAATGAAGATTTAAGATTTTCCAATGATGGTAAAAATGTTCCAATAAGCAGGATTCCATCCCCACTCTACATTGAGTATTTTTGGAGACTATTGCCAGCAGATAAACAAACAGTAGCCACAACAGGGCAAGAGTTCAAAAACATAATAGGAAGCGAAGATAAATACGAGAAAGATGGTAAAGCACCAATAGAAAACTTTCTTGATTTACAAACAAAGTTTTATTACGCTAGTATTTCTGAGAAAAAAAAATACGGTGATCAAATTGGGTATAAATTTAGTCGTGGCGTAAGATTAATGTATAATCTTACTGCTTTAATAGATGAAAAAGACAGCACTTATGGGACAACTTTAGGCGGCGTATTCTTTAAACTACATCCATTAATACCAACAAAGTGGTTACCATTCTCTGAATTTGAAGAATATAAAGAACTTGGTTCAAATTTTCCATTACCATTTTTAACTGATTTTGAAATAAATAATAATGGTGTTGATTATAATGAAAATGGTAGTTTTCTGCAAAACGCTTATTTAAAAATGTCCCGCTCTAAAAACCCTGGATTGATGAAGGCGAATAAGAGGGCGCGCCCAGACAATGCTGGATTACAAAATAGCCTTTATTTTAGTAATAAATATGGCACTACAAGTGGTGGAAAAACGTTCGATGTGAATCAGAATTTTTATTGGGCTTATGCAGCGCTACAAAACAAAAATGGAAGTTATCCAAACATTGATTTTTTTAAAATGCGCTCTTCAAAATCTTTAATAAGTTTTGAAAAAGAAAAGATTTTAAATGTCAGTAATGGTAAAAATGAAGATTGGATGAACCTATACTTTCCAATCGTCTTAGCTGAACAAGTATCAGATGAGGTGGCAGACAAGAACAATGGACCAGAGCCTTTTAATGATCTCGTAGAAGAACTCTTAAAGAGTGATGAAGTACAATTTTTAAAGAAAATAATAAATTATAACGATGCTAAAAAATTAATTTCTGTGGTTGATCAATCTCAAAATCAAACACCAGATCAATTAGAAAAGATAATTCAGATTAATGAATCAAACTTAAAGAAACTAGAAAAAAATGAAACATCACAAGCAGAGATAGAAAATTTCTATTATTCATTGCCAGACGCCATCCGAAGCCTAGTTTTTCCAAATGGAATACCTTATGACAAGGCTGTATTTTTCGATGTTAGTGGAAGTGAAAAAAGTTTAGATAATTTATTATTAAATCTAATTAATTTTGATGAGGAAACATAATGGCAACAGGCATTTCAGCTAAATTACCTTTAAGGGTTACTGCTCAGGATGGTCCCTATGAACTTCATAAGGACTTGGTAAGTGTTGTTAAACAGAATTTTAAGAATCTTGTTTTAACAACCCCTGGTGAAAGAGTGATGGATACTAATTTCGGAGTTGGTATTTATTCCATGTTATTTGAAAACTATAATTCTGACGTACAAACAAAAATAAGAGAAAGGATAGTGTCACAAACTAATGAGTATTTGCCATTTGTCAAAATAAGAAGTGTAAACTTTGATGACTCAACAATAGACACAAATAGAATTTTTGTAGCTATCAACTATTTTATTGAACCACTAAACTTTAGTGATGAATTACAGATCGATCTTAATGGAGAACAAATTTAATGCCAACAGTAAAACCCCCAATTAACTATACGAGTAGAGATTTTAACTCTATTAAGCAAGATTTGATAAACTATGCCAAGGTTTATTATCCAAATACTTACAAAGACTTTAACGAAGCTTCATTTGGGGCTATGATGATCGACATGATTTCTTATGTTGGCGACATTTTATCATTTTATGTGGATTATCAAACAAACGAGACATTGCTTGATTCAGCGATTGAGGAAGAAAGCATAGTAAGAATTGCAAAACAGCTTGGCTATAAGTTTAACAGCACCCCGGTATCCACTGGCGAAGCCGCCTTCTATGTTTCTGTACCGGCGAATAGCAGTAATTCCGGCCCAGACACTGATTTGATACCAATCTTAAAAGCTGGAACTCTAGTATCATCAGATTCAGGAGCTATTTATACTCTAACGCAAGATGTTGATTTTGCAAATGCTAATACCGAAATTAAAGTTGCAACAGTAGACGATGATGGCACGCCATTAACTTATGCATTTAAAGCCTATGGCAACATTGTTTCGGGTGAGGAGTCACAGGAACAAGTTGATGTTGGCGATTTTGAAAGATTTTTAAAAATTAAACTTAGTGACACAAACATTAGCAACATTACAAGCGTTATCGACTCAGACGGTAACGAGTACTATGAAGTAGATTATCTTTCAGAAAACACAGTATTCAGGGCTATAAGAAACATAAACGAAAATGATGAAACTGTTCCATACATTTTAAGAAGCATGTATGTTCCACGCAGATTTGTATCAGAACATACTCTGGATAATGAAACATACCTTCAATTTGGCTTTGGTTCAGAAACAGAAATAGAAAATAAATCATTTCCAGATCCAACCTCGGCTGCTTTACAGTTAAACGGCAAAGATTATTTTTCAGATCAAAGTTTTGATCCATCACAAATTCTTAAAACAGAAAAGATGGGCATTGTGCCAATTAATACAACTTTAACAATTAGCTACAGAAAAAATACTATTGAAGATGTCAACGCTGCGGTAGGTGCAATTAGCACAGTTGTAAGTCCAAGAGTTGAATTTAGAAAGAGTTCAATAGCAAACTCATCAGCACTTCAACAGATTTCTGCTTTTGAAGTTGATAATGAAGAGCCAATTGTTGGTAGTGTATCTCTTCCAACAGCAGAAGAAATCAGAGTTAGAGCAATTGATAATTACGCTGCCCAAAACAGAGCAGTTACAAAGCAAGATTACATTAGTTTAATTTATCGAATGCCTGCTCAATTTGGCTCAATCAAAAGAGCAAACATAACACAAGATACAAATAGCTCAAAAAGAAATCTAAATCTTTATGTGATTTCTGAAGCAGAAGATGGTTCTCTTATCGAAGCTTCGACAACTTTAAAGCAAAATCTAAAAAATTGGCTTAACCGTTATAAAATGATTAATGACACCGTTGACATTTTAGACGCTTCTATTGTAAATGTTGGAATTAATTTTCAAATTATTGGAGAGTTAGAAAAAGACTTTACTATTGTTTTAAATGATGCAATAGAAGCCCTTAAAGAAAAGTATCAAACTAAAAAGAATTTAGGAGAGCCATTTTATTATTCAGAAGTTTATACAACTTTAAATGATGTAGACGGAGTAGTTGATACAACTTCAGTTGAATTGGTTAGAAAGTCTGGCACTGGATACAGTGCAACTCAGTTCGACGTTGTAGAAAATACATCAACCGATGGAAGACTAGTTAGAGTACCAGATAACATCATTTTAGAGATTAAAAATTTGGACACTGACATCGTTGGAGTGATTAGATAATGGCAATCAAAAGATTCTTTGCTACTAAAGATAATACAATAACTAATGCCTTCAAGGATGGCTTAACAACTCGCGGAACCGGCTCAAACATGGGCGCTGCTGACATAATGGAAGTATTCAGCATCTATGGTCAGGCTGCTTCAAATTCAAGTGAGCTTTCAAGAGCCCTGGTAGAGTTCGACACAACAGCCGTCGCAGCAGCAAGAACAGCAGGAACTATTCCAGCTTCAGGCTCGGTTGATTTTTACCTCCGCATGTATGATGCTGAACATGTTGAATCAACTCCAAAAGATTTTACTTTAACCATCGCAGCCGTTTCACAGTCGTGGACAGAAGGGACTGGCTTGGATACAGTAAATTATACTGACCTTGGCGCATCAAATTGGGTAAAAGCGGATTCATCAACCAACTGGACGGCCCAAGGTGGTGATTTTTTAACTGGTTCGGGCGACAGTCTTATGTTTACATCGAAAGCCTTTGATGCGGGAACAGAAGATCTTTCAGTAGATGTAACTTCAATTGTTGAAGAATGGTTAATCGGAACAACTGGAAGCTATGGTTTTGGCGTTTTCCTAACATCAAGCCAAGAGAACGCCACAGAATCTTACTACACAAAGAAATTCTTTGCTAGAGGAAGCGAATACTTCCACCGCAGACCAGTCCTAGAAGCTCGCTGGAACGATGTTGTTGCTGATGATAGCTCTAACTTCTACCTAAGCAGTTCAAGGGCACCAGCAGCCGACAACCTCAATACAATCTACATGTACAACTATGTAAGAGGTCAATTGGTTAACATCCCCGGTATCGACACGGGGAACATCTACCTCAGTGTTTACTCTGGCTCTACAGGCCCCACAGGGGCCGCTCTAAGCCTCCCTGTGGGCGGTGGAGTGGCTTCGGCAGGCGACACTGCGGTTACGGGTGGTTATGTCTCTACGGGCGTATACAGCGCGAGTTTTGCCTATACGTCGTCTTCCATAACTTCAATTTATCCCGTTTGGCACAACAATGGTGGAACGGAGTACTTTAGTGGCTCTGCCATTACTGTAAAATCGCAAGAAGATGCTTCAACTTACCCAATTAAAGACTGGGTTATTAACATCACCAATCTTAAAACAACTTATTCAACAGACGAGGTTGCTAGATTTAGGCTTTATGTCCGTCCAAAAAATTGGAATCCTAATCTTTACACTGTTGCTCAAACTCAAATTGAAACAACTCCAATTGACAAGGCCTACTACAAGCTAAGCAGGGTTGTGGATAATTTTGAGGTCATTTCCTATGGCACGGGAAGTGGAAACGAGGCTTACACCCAACTTTCTTATGACGCCTCTGGTAATTATTTTGATTTAGATATGAGTATGCTACAAAGTGGTTACAATTATCAGTTAACATTCCTATTTAATCTAGCAGGTGATTACCAAGAACAGAGAGCTAAATTTAAGTTTAGGGTAAGTGATGGCGATTAAAGATTTATTCTCAAAACAAAAAGCTCAAAGCATTGAACTAAGAGGGGCTAATAAAAAAAGTCTCGATGAGTTTAGGCAAGATATTGAATCCAGCGAAGAAATAAAGCAAATTAGGATTGAAGATTCTTTAGTAATTCCAGATTTAAACTATGCTTCTGCTTCTAATTTTGTAAAATACGGTTCAGCAACAAAGTACTATGCCGATTCTATTAAAAGAATTTACTCTCAATACCCCTATGATGGTTCTAACGCCGAAAAAATCGCTTTTAGAAATGAAATAACTCAATTAGAGCGCTACATTCTAGATAATGAATATCCAAAATCAACTGGCTTTGCAGTGTTTTCTCCTGATGGCTGGGGAACTAATGACGGAACTAATTCATCTGGCTTTTATTCTTCAAGCTTGCCAGAATATATCACTTCTTATGGCTATAAAGTCAACCAAGTTTGGAATACAACTTCTAGCCAACAACAAAGCTATAGATTAGATTTTACAACCGGTTTTACAGTCGAGTTTTGGCTTAAAAAGGGCACCTTTGGAGTCGGTGGAGGCTCAGAAGTAGTTTTTGACATTCGCGACACAGTAAATGCATCGGCATCATTTGGTGCCTACATGACTTCAATGGCGGGAACGAGTAATCTTTATTCCTACTACAACAACAGCACAGACAACATTTTCTTTACTATGCCAACTGGACTAGGAACTAGTGATACTGATTGGCACCACTATGCAGTTGTTTATAACCACAGTAATACAGATTACACTGCTTCGCTTTATGTTGATGGTGAGTTTGCAACTACTGTTACTTCAACAAGTGCAAATGTTGCTCAAACTGGTTCTTTAAAATTAACTTTGGGAGCTTTGGGTGGAGATTTTGTAAATGTCGTACCAGCTACACCACCCGGCTATGGTAAATTATCTGGCTCGCTAGATGAGTTTAGATTTTGGCAAGAGCAAAGAAACGCACAAGAAATTGGTAGAAACTACTTTACAGTTGTAAATGGTGGTGGTAACACAGATAATAGTAAAGTTAATGATGATAGTCCACTAAAACTCTCTTGCTATTTTAAATTTAACGAAGGCAAGACTGGTACAGCATCAACAGATGCTGTGGTGTTAGATTATTCAGGAAGATTGGTAAACGGTTTTTGGACTGGTTATGTTTCAAATAGTAGAGACACGGCATCAGCTATCACTCAGGCTGGAGTTGGAACAGAAATTGGCGATCCAGTTATTTATTCAACACACCCAAGCGTAGTGACCCTATCAACAAACCTAGAGGCATCTGGCACACAACATGATGCTGCTAACGTTGGTAGCCTACAAAATTCAATTCCTCTGTGGATGCTTGATGAAGATCAAACACAAGGTGGTGAATTAAAAAATCTTCTACAGATTATGGGTAGCTATCTTGACAGTCTTCATTTACAGATTACACAAATACCAAAATTTCACGAAGCAGAATACCAAGATAACAATAATGTTTCAGCTAATCCACACAATAGAAGATTGTTAACTTCGCTTGGATTTGATGTACCAGAGCTTTTCATTGATAAAAATGTTTTAGAAACAATTGTTAATCAAGACGATAAAAGAAAATTTGAAGATAAATTAAATGAAATTAAGAATTTAATTTATAAAAATGTTTATAATAACTTAACTCACATTAATAAATCAAAAGGTACCGTAAAAGCAGTCAGAAATCTTCTAAGATGTTATGGTGTTGATGATGACTTATTTAATTTTAATGTTTATGCGAACAATGCAGAATACATTCTAGAAGATGATTTTAAAAATTCATCAATAAAATTTGATTCATTAGATTTAACACCGTTTGCTTCAACCGAGAACACCGAAGGTGTCATTTATAACTTTGCTGAATCAGGAAATAGCAACTCATCACCATACATTTCGGGATCAACATATGATCAACTTGGATTTACTGTTGAAGTAAATGCAATATTTCCTAAGATCCCAGAAACTTATCAGGATTCAATAAGCCTTACCTCTCCTGCAATTGTTACTGCATCTGTTTTTGGAATCAGAGAAGCTAATTTTACAAATAGTACGACTGTAACAGTACCAGATTACACTGACATGAGTGTCAGAATTGTAAAGGTTGATAATACAGCAAAATTTCAATTAAGCTCGTCAATAGGTAGTGGCTTTTTATTAGAAAGTGATAGATTCTATGACGTTTATAACAACTCAAGATGGAGTTTATCTGTAAGGCTTAAATATAATTCTGAAGAGTTTAAGACTATTTCTGGTAAAGATTACACAGTAGAATTTAATGGCTACAATTATGAGCAAGACATTTTGCAAAATTCATTTGCTCTTACAAGCAGCATGGCTTCTGTAGATGCAGAATTATTTAACCAATCTGATAAAAGAATTTATGTTGGTGCCGAAAAAGAAAACATCACAGGGTCATTAACTTATCGTTCGAACATGAAATTGCTCAACACATTAGTTTGGGCTGATTATGTTGAGGATGATGAGTTGGCTGCCCATGCCAGAGATGTAACTTCATTTGGCAGAAAAGAACCATACGACAACACATTTACATTTAGCACCTTCTTTGATGACATTTACATTCCAAAATACGATTCCTTAGCTATGAATTGGGGATTCAACGTTGTAACATCATCAAATAGTTCTGGAGAGTTTGTCGTACCAGATCTTTCATCAGGGTCTATTGGATTGGTAACCAAGTATGGTAACTATTCCAAAATTGTAGGAATTCAGAATACTGCCCAAGGTTCAGGCTTCCCAGCATCATCTGACGTTAAAGACATTCAATATTTGAACATTATGACGCAACAGATTCCTGAGAATCTGAACACCGACAACATGATTCAAATTCTTGAGAACGATGATGACTTATTCTTCTTAGATAACCGCCCAGTCAAGTACTTTTTCTCATTAGAAGCAAGCATGTATGACACAATCTCTAGAGAAATGTTAAAAACATTTGCTGGCGTCCTTGACTATGGCTCTATGATTGGCTCAGTACAATCAGAACACCAAACATTCAATAAAGAACTTAGAATTGCTAGAGAAAACTTTTTCAGTAGAGTGGAGAATGAACCAGATTTAGAAAAGTATGTAAGCCTTTATAAATTTTTAGATAGCGCAATTGAAAGTGTTTTATTCAATTTAATGCCAGCATCTGCTGATGCTTCTGATAGAGTTAGAACAGTAATAGAGAGTCACATTTTTGAAAGGGCTAACCATAGAAAGCACATAATTCCAAAAGCTAAATCTGTGTTTGATATTAATTATAGTGTAAAGGATGCTAACCAAAAAATTGTTGATCCAAGAGATGTTTATGGTAATAACTCTGGAGCGACCGCAATCATAGGATCTGGTAGGAATGAAATCGACATTGGCGGCGGGATTAATAGACAATGACTGAAATAAGAAGAAAGTATTTTCAACCATTAATGATTCCTTTGAATAGGCAATCGTCAGAGAAAGCTAATAGTTTTTTAAGCTCTTATAAGAACTTAAGGTATACTGGCGCTGATGACACATCGGGAACTAGTGCTTGGTATGCTGTGTATGCAAAAAGAGACGAGGCAGGATTAGACAGCGGTGATTCAGGTATTCAGAGAACAAAAATTGCCACTCAGATTGCAATACTAAATGAATCAAGTTTTGAGAATAAGAGTGCAACTGGTTTTATTGGTGGAGATTATGAACTTGTTTCTTTTTATGGTACGCAAAGAGCAAATCAAAATAACAACATAATCCTACCTTTATTCCAATCTGAAGAAATTGGCAACATAATCAATTTAACTAAAAAAGATCAGGCAATAATAGATCAAGAGTTGGTAAAGAGCTTTATTGATTTTAGTATGTCAATTAATGGTGAAGAGCCAATTGATCCTAAGAAGCTTCCAATAAGATTTACAATTTCTGGTAGTGGTGGATTTTTTGGATCTAATAACGCATCATTGATGGGACATCATCTTGACACCTATTATGGAAATGATCTTCAAGCACCATTACAAGGTCCATTTACAGAACAACATGTTGGTGGTTATAAGCATAGACACACAAATGTAGGGCAAACAGAAGATCGTCCTGAATTGTATAAAATTTATGACAGTAGATCAACTATTGCCACACTACATAACCCAAGACAGGATTTTCAAGGGCTAACTCATGACATGAACATTCCTAGAGTTAAATTCTCTAGGGAAGAGCTAGTCAAGAGAGTATACAATACAAAAAACATTAGAACTGTTACTGGGTCTCAACATATGGGTAACTTTACTCATAACTATGAAGTAATCAATACCAATGGTAGACGAGAAAACAACTTTGCTTTCGTTCAACAAGGCGGTTTCAACATAACTGGATCAGAATCAATAGCAGTTTCAGGCGTTATTGACTTTGCTTTACCCAATAGAACCTTGTCGGATGGGACTTACAACAAGACTGTAATTGTAAATCGATTCTCATCTCCAGGCGAAGTAGCAACTCTAAGTGAAGGTTACCTAGATGTTGAAGCAGCAGAATATAGCCCTTACAATTCTCTTCCCTATAGAAATAGAGAAGTTGTTGATAATTTAAATTTATTTAATCAAATCCCTTCTGCTTTTGGAGGTTATGAGTCTGGCTCAACAACAATAGGCTCATTCCATAAAGTACAAAGAAATAGAGTGAATAAATTAAAATATGCTACTGGTGGCTCACTTTACACCGGCTCTTTATTTGATAACGGATTTGTTACTTATAACATTCCAAGAAAGGACTTTGGTTATTGGTGGATTAGTTCATCAGCGGACCCATCTTTATCTATGGATGGTCTTTATGGTTTTGCTTCAAGTTCTGATGGTGTTACCTTCTACAGTAGTTCTTTAAGGGGTGTGGGCGAAGCAGAGATAGTTAACTTTTCAGGATACTCAACACCGCCCAGTAAAATAGGAGCTACAGGCTATCATTATGAATTAACTGCTAATAGCAATTTAATTGTAACTCCAACTGCTTACACAGATGGAACACAACCCTCCTCTGCTAGTATTTATTTCTTAAATATAATTGGTCCATATGGTTATCCATCATTTAAACAGCTAAGAACTGGACAACACCCTGTAACAAGACATTTAAGAAAGAACAATTTGATTATAGCTGGTACAGAGCCCGGTGAAATAAGAGTTAGTCACTCTCCAGTATCTTCAAAATATAAACCAGTAATACACAACATTACTTCTAAGGAAATAGTCGGTGGCGAAAAGATTAATAAAGACATGATTCTTTATTATACATTTGCAAATAATTACGACTTTTTTGGAAACTATTACGATTATAACGATAATAAACTTGATAATCCATTAAGAGAAAAAACATTTGAAAGCATGGATAAAAGAGGGTCGTTATTTTATGGCATTTCAAGCTTATACACGAAGGGTAATAATGCGATAAAATTGAATTCTATGATCTACGGAGAAACAATCTATCCAAAAGAAACAAACACTTATCTTTCCAAAACAAGAGATAGAAGCAGATTTACATTCAACTGGAGAGATTCATTAGACAGTAGAGTAACAAGATTAAACGGCTCACAAGAAGGCACTGGCTATCAAACTTACTCACTGTGGTCAATGGATGTCGATGGCGATGATATTACAGCCTCTACAAAAAGAGGAGAACTGGTCAACAGAGATCAAGACACTGCTCTTTTAGTAGCTTCCATTGGAGAATTGAATGCTAGATATGGTAGATACTACTTGTCAAGTTCCGTCGCCGCAGGGTGGAGAGAAGTTACATCTAGCTTGCCCAGAAACACAGTACAATTTGGAACAAATGATTCAACAAATCAAGGACCATTTGACGATTCATATTCAATATGGAATGGAGAGTTGAGGACCATAGCAAAGGATCATTCAATTGTGCCAGAGTATAGAATCTCTGAGCACATTGGTGATATCATTGATAATGGCTATGATATATCAAATGATAGCTATCAGTCTTTATCTTTAACAGGAAGTCAAGCAACTTCTAATAATAATGTGTTTTTAGAAACATATGCTAATTCAGATGATATACCAGCAATCGAAATAGTGAGAGAGGTACAGGAGAGAGATGCTAAAAGAATCTCAATTAACATTAGTGCAGCTAAAAAGCTTCTCCCATACGATGGATTCTATCCATCACAAAGAACATTACAATTATCAACCTTGTTCAGTTCATCGATAGCACCCGATGCCACCTTAAACGGCACTAATGCTTCTTTTCAAACAATGAACAATGTTATATTTTCAAGATTGACTTATGGTTCTATCAGGGCAGGTGTTGCAATTGATAGTGCCAACTGGATTAGTGGAAGCATTATTGATGCTGGAGAGCTTAACTTAGCTAGCAATCAAAAATGGAATAGAATTCCTTTTGAAGCTGTTGTAGATCCTGCTTCTTACTTAAATGCATCTTCTTCAATCGTTGAAAACGATTATGAGAATCCTTTCGACTCCACAGCCTCTGTTGGATATATCGATCCAAAATATGGATTGGCAGCATCTAACTTTTATGCTGGAGTGGTAGATACATTTATTCAAAATTCCACACTTACTTCAATTAAGAGTAAGCCATCTTCAGAGTGGACATTCTCACAAGGGAATTTTGACAATTATAGCATGGATATTGTAATCTCTAAAAAGTCAGATTTTACAAACCATGATGATCCATCAGCAAATGGCTATCCATATGCTGTTCACTCTTGTTTTTATCAAGCACTATCTTCATCAACTGATGGAGGCTTTACTTGGACAGACAGTGAAAATGAAGGCATTGTTAGAACTGATGGTCATGTCCAACCAAATGCATCTTGGACCTATAATGAAGCAATTGTAAACATTAATTTTAATTACAACTCATTCAAAAATGTTGTAACTGATAGAGATCCAACATTAAATGATATTTTGTTTTACTCAACAAAAACATTTAAAAACAAACAAATGGTCGATTCAGGTTTAGTGACTACAAAGGGCTTTGGCACATCATCAGTTAATTCAAGTTCACCATTTATGACTATTGAGGCTGGTGTTGATTTATTCGCTTCAGATCAATCAAGTTGGAGCCCAACTTTAAGATGGGAGTGCCCAACTCATAACTTTGTCAGTGTATCAGCCTCTTATCCAGATGGTACTGATGGCGGCACAGGCACTGGCTCAGCAGATGTCAACAGGGGCTTGTGGCATCAATATTCAACCAATACAAACAGTGGGTTGAAAATGTTTGTTAGAGGTCCCGAGTCTGAGGCTGCCCGAACAACTGGCTCGCTAGCTGACGCTGTAGGATTTGAGAGAGAACAAAAAGTTGTAAGTCAATTGGCTAGCAATACACAGCTTAAAGAGTTCTTGATTGTAACTCCTTTTGTAACAAATGAATGCGAAGAAGAGGTCTTCTTCCATTATCCAATAAACGAGTTTGAGAGAGCTTATTCAAATATTGATAAGGAAAATAGAAGCACTTTGTCAGATATATTAGCATTACAAAGAGAGCTAATTTTACCACCCAAGTTGAATTACATGACTAAGCGAGATTCAGCAGGTCGTAGATTGGAACAGGATGAGTACGATCCAATTTTACCTCCTTTTGCAATGTATATCTTTGAAGTAACTCAAGATCTAAATCAAGAAGAACTCTCTAAATGGTGGCAGGGTGTATTACCAAGTGTTGGAACTAAAGTCTCTATGGAGAAATTTAACATTTCGCACGACATTAAAGCAGGTGAAATTATTAGCCCAAGTGTTTTAAATAATGATCTATTTGGTGGTAAGCTACCAAAAGAAATGAGATTTAAAGTGTTTAAAGCAAAATACAAGAGAAACTTTACTTATAGCGAAATTAAGAATAAATCAATTTATGGAACTGAGCCTGTCAATTCTATCTTTGGTTACAACTATCCACACGACTTCTACTCTTTGATTGAAATGGCAAAAGTTGATTTGGGTCTAGAATATGAAGGAGATGATGAATAATGGCTGATATTTTTGATAAAAAACAAGAAGTATTAGACGTTATTCTGACCCGCGAAGGTCGCGAATTCATGGCCAAGGGCAAATTTAAGCCAGCCTACTATGAATTTTATGACGCTGATATTGTTTATGAAGCAAATAATAATGAGACACAAAACGCTTCGAAAGATAGAATTAAAGAAGGGCTGTATAGTAAAGCCATATCAGCAATTGATCAGATTAGTGCTCAAGGTGGTACGGTAGTTAATGATAACACAAATTTGTTAAAAAATCCTATCGGAAGCTATCAAATTCAGAATGAAAATGCACCTGCGTGGCAGGCCACCTTTAATGAAACAGCTTATTTAACTGGCACGTTCTCAACAAACCAGGGAGAGATTTTCTTAACGGA
>Ga0255768_10000632_pt1 | contig 36356 bp, 29 predicted proteins | sample 071ome_33_FD_179983 | JGI IMG/M metagenome (GOLD analysis project Ga0255768, IMG submission 179983) | Coastal salt marsh microbial communities from the Groves Creek Marsh, Skidaway Island, Georgia - 071412AT metaG (version 2) | ecosystem: Environmental > Aquatic > Marine > Intertidal zone >... | reverse complement strand
TCGCTGCTTATCCCAATACCACGTCCGACACCACGCCAACGCCAACCGCGCCCCTCTCCGCAACGCCCTCAAGCTCGGGAGCGCATCGTGCGTCGCCTCGTGTCTCAAATCCACCAATTCCTGCGGCAAGTGTATCTTGCTCGCCAGCGTCGCGATCGGCGCCGCGTACCGGCCTTTTTGCGTCGGATCCACCGCTCCGTTGACCAATCGAACGAGCGTCATGGCGTACTCCAACCTCGCGCCCCGGCCCCCGTCCCCTCGCGACGACGACGACGACGCGGTCGACCCATCGTCTCGACGCATCGCATCCACGAGCGCCGCGGTGACGTCCACGGCGAGCGGCACGCGTCCACGCGCGCGCCACGCGTCCACCGTGCGCAACGCCAGACTTTCCTCAGACGTCGTTCGACCGGCGGCGTCGTCGCGCTCGGCGTCCGCACCGCCGCCCCGGGCCGTCGTTCCATCGTCCGCACCGACGAGCGCGTCCGCGACGCGCCGCCACTCGCGCGTCGACGTCCACGGCGCTAACCGGGACGACATGCCGACCAGCCGCGCGCGCGAACGAGAATGCGGGCGCGAACGAGCGTGCTCTCGAGCGCGAACGTCACCTCACTCGACGACGGTCGCGCGTATATATGCGCCGCGGACTCGTCGACGTCGCGCGTAAAACGACGACGACGACGACGAGGATGACGGTTTCGGCGTCGGCGACGCCCCGGATCGCCGGCCTCGGTGGAAGACGGGGGATCGGGAGACGAAACAACACCGGTGCCGAGGACAACTTTCAAACGCTGCGCGCGACGTCTCGTTTGAATCAACAAAAGATGACGACGGTTCGTGGAATGCACGCGACGCGAACGACAGCGTTCGCGGCGGATAACGCCGAGGAGAAGATTGTGGACGTTGAACTCGCGGATGAGGCGAAGAATTCGTACCTGTCGTACGCGATGTCGGTGATTGTTGGACGGGCGTTGCCAGACGCGCGAGACGGGTTGAAACCAGTGCACCGACGCATCTTGTACGGAATGCACGAGCTGGGTTTGAAGGCGTCGGGCCCGCATCGAAAGTGCGCGCGGGTCGTGGGGGATGTGTTGGGTAAGTATCACCCGCACGGGGATGGATCGGTGTACGAGGCGTTGGTGCGGTTGGCTCAAGATTTTAGTATGAGCGCGCCGTTGGTGGACGGACACGGAAATTTTGGGTCGTTGGATGATGATCCGCCGGCGGCGATGAGGTACACGGAGTGTCGGTTGAACAAGTTGGCGGAGCAGACGTTGTTGGCGGATATCGGAAATGATTGCGTCGGCTTCGCGGAGACTTTTGATGGGAGTCAGATGGAGCCGACTGTTTTGCCGGCGCGCGTGCCGAATTTGCTCATCAACGGTTCAAGTGGGATCGCCGTGGCTGTCGCGACCAACATGGCGCCGCACAGTCTTTCCGAGGCTGTGGATGCGATGTGTTTGTTGGCGAAGAATCCAGACGCCACCGTGGAGGAGCTCATGAAGCATTTGCCGGCGCCAGACTTTCCGACGGGCGGCGTCATCATCAACAAGGGCGACATGAAGACTTTGTACAAGACTGGCAAAGGTGCGGTGGTTTTGCGAGGCCGCACGGCGTTCGAAAAGATTCGATCCTCGAGTGGTTTGGAGCGTGATGCCATCATCATCAGCGAGATTCCTTACCAAACGAACAAGGCGAGCTTGGTGGAACAAATTGCGGATCACGTCAACGGGCGGACGCTCGAAGGCATCTCCGACATCAGAGATGAAAGCGACCGCGATGGTATGCGCATCGTCCTCGAACTTAAGCGCGGGTACGAGCCAGAAACCGTGCTCGGACACTTGCACAAGAAGACGAAGCTTGAAGTGAGATTCAACGTCAACAACGTGGCGTTGCTGGACAACAAACCGACAACAATGTCTCTGAGAGAAATTCTCAACGAATTCATCTCGTTCCGCGTCGACACTATCGAGAAACGCACTCGGTTCCTCCTTTCCAAGGCCCAAGATCGCAAGCACCTCGTGGAGGGATACCTCGCGGTGCTCTCCGACGCGGATGGTGTGGTTAAAATCATTCGCGGATCGAAGGATGGCCCGACGGCAGCGAAAAAGTTGAGAGACTCGCACGGTTTATCCTCCATTCAAGCGGACGCCATTCTCGCGATGCCTCTTCGTCGCCTCACTGGTCTCGAGGCGGACAAATTGGAAGCCGAATTGACTGACTTGAACAAACAAATTGGCTACTTTAACGGTTTGCTGAGCGACAAGTCGCAAGTGATTGACGTCTTGGTGCAAGAAGCGCAAGAGGCTAAGGAGGCTTTCGGTCGCCCGCGTCGCACCAGCCTCTCCGAAGTCAGCGTTTCCAACGATGGAGAAGATGTGATTGACGAGCCACCAAAGGACAACATCCTCACGCTCTCTGAGCGTGGCTACATTAAGCGCATTTGTCCGAAGAACTTTGGCGCGCAAAACAGAGGTACGAGAGGCAAGCGCATGAGCAAGCTCCGGGCGAATGATGAGCTCTCTTTCGCTATGCACTGCATGGATTCGGATAGTATTTTGTTCTTCTCCGATCGCGGTCGACTCCAAAAGATCTCCGCCAAGACGATTCCGCAGTCCGAACTCAATACCATCGGCATGCCCGTCACGCAACTTTTGTCATCATTTGCGCAGCGCAATCAAAAGGTTTCCGCCATGCTGCGAACGGACATGAAGCAAGACGAAGTGGGCGACGACCAAGTCGTCGTCATGCTCACGAATCAGGGCAAAGTTTCTGTCGCGGCGGCGTCTGCTGTTCTCGGTCAGAGAGGTAAGATGATTATTAAACTCGAAAAGGGTGACAGACTTCGTCAAGTCTTGTTTGCGAGAACTTCTGATCACCTCTTCATCACTGGTGCTGGAAACGGAGAAAAGGGCAAGGTGCTTCACTGCAAGGTGAGCGATTTTAGAGTCGTCAAGGCTGCGTGCAGGCCGGTGTACGGCATGAAGTTTATCGATAGCGCCCCTGCGGCAACGGATGACGAAGACGAAGACGAAGATGAAACTGAAACCGACGATGACGACGACGATGACGTCCTCCCCGCGAGAACTGTCGGCATGGTTCTCATCTCCGACGAGCGCATGCAAAACGCTAGCGAAGAGGATGGCCCCTTCATCTTTTACGCCACAAAGAAGGGCAAGGGCAAGGTGGTTGCCGCAAATTCGTACAGATTACTCTCGCGCGGCAGAAGCGGCGTCACGTGCATGAAGTTTAAAAAAGGCGACGACGACGCCCTCGCCACCGTCACCCTCGTCGACCGCATCGGCGACGACGTCAACGATGAAATCCTCGTCTCCACCACCGGTGGCATATCAAACCGGCTCTCGGTGAACGACCTTCCGGTGAGAACGGATCCCAACGCCCTCGGCGCGTTTATCATTCGCCTCTCCGATTCCGATTCGTTGAAATCCGTCAGTCTCCTTGCTTCCGAGGTTGCCAGCGAGCTCGCCTAGACTTTACGACCGCGACAAGATACGGATAGAAACGAGGGGCATGCAGAGCGAAGAAACCGACCGAGCCCGGCGCACCGAACGACCGAGTCTCGCCAGTGTATGTAATAATACAAAACAAATTTTGGCGTCGACCTCTGGCGAAATCCTCTTAGAATCACATTTGACGGTTCATGACTCGCCAATTGAACCGAGACTCCAGAAACTCCAGCCGCCGCCGCCAGAGACGAAGCCGGCACACCGCGACGCGACGCGAAACGAGCCGACGACGACGCGCGCGACAGCCATGGAGGCGGCAATGGAATCCAAGATGGAAATCAAACGCGCGCAAACCACCGCGGGACGACGCGCGCTCCTCGCGCGCGCGCCAAAGATGGTTGAAAAAGCTGGTAAAACGTGCCTGATGCTCCACGGCGCCGCCTCGTCGCAAACGCTCAAGGACCTGCTCACCGATCTGGCGAAGATTAAAGGACAAGAAGCGCACAAGATGACGCGGAAAAACGAGGGCGTGCGACCGTTTGAAGGGGGCGGGGAGACGTCGTTGGAGTTTTTCGCGAAGAAGGCTGACGCGGGGGCGTTTGCGTTGGCGACGCATCAGAAAAAGCGACCGAATTGTTTAACGTTGGGAAGGTTCTTTGAGTATCATCTCTTTGATTGCGTGGAGCTGCTGACGAGGAATTACAAAGGGATGCGTTCGTTCGGGAACGTGAGCAAGGATGCGGTGGCTGGGAGTAAGCCGTGCTTGGTGTTTCAAGGTGAGGATTTCGAGACGCACGACGGGTTGAAGTTGGCGAAAAACGTCTTGTGCGACATCTTCCGTGGACGCGTGGTCGATCGCATCAATCTCAAAGGGATCGATCGCGCCATCGTGTGCACAGCCATGGCGAACCCGGGCGGGGAACCGGTGGTGATGTTTAGACAGTACGTCATCAAGTATAAAAAATCTGGCACGCGTCTTCCGCGGGTGGAATTGGCTGAAATGGGTCCGAGCTTTGACTTTACCGTCGGTCGCCACCGCGAAGCGCCGCCAGACGTCAAGCGAGAGGCGTACCAAAAGGCCCGCGTCGCGAAGAAGCAAAAGAACACTCGCGAGGACATCATCGACGGCAAGGTGGGCCGATTGTACATTGAAAAGCAAGAGGGACTGGAATCGCTCGGCGCGGCGAAAATGAAGGGCATGAAGCGAGAGCGTCGCACCGCCGCCGCCGAGCGCGCCGACGCCAAACAAGCCGCCGCGAACGACGCGCCGCCACCAGAAAACCCGGGCGGACGCGCCGCTTCCACCAGAAAGCGCACCAGATCGTGATTTGAGCGCTCATTCCGTTTCCGTTTCGTTTTCCCTAGACGCAAACCACTCTTCTCCCGCGACGAACCCCACTCGTCGCTTGTATTAGTCCAATCGATACGAATGCTTTGACACACCGCTCGTTCGTCGTTCGTTTCGTCTCGTTTTTCTCTTCCTCGTCGTCGTCCGGGATCATCCATCCGCGTCCGTCGATCGATCGACGAAAGGGTCGGTTCGTATCCGCGGTGTCGCAACCACTTCGTCTGCGCGAACCCTTTTGAGACCCATCGGGACGATCGAACGCGCGTCACACGTCGACGCGCGAACGCCCCGCGGCGCCCCGCGCGAGGGAACCGGACAGACAAAAAAAAGCTCGAGGCCGAAATGCCGGCGCCACGCGCGGTGCTCACCGTCCTCGCCCTCCTCGGCGCGGGCGCGGCGCTCGCGGCGAAGACCATCGTGGATGAGGATGGCAAACGCAAGAGTAAACGCCGCGAAGCGCTCGAAAGACGACGCGCGACGCGGGACCGCGCGGAATCGACGGTGATAAAATCGGACGTCGTGGCGTTCGTCGTCGTGGAGGGCCCGGGGATGGATTTCGATGAGAAGAACCTCGTGGACGCGTGGTTGTTCGCGAAGAGAGACGAGGTGAACATGTTTGGCGACGAGCGAGGGACCAAGTATGAGTTTGAGACGCCGTTGAGAGACGAGGACGGGGGGCGGAAGAACGACAAGTACGCGTGGATTGCGAGCAGGAATCCGACGAAGCCGTGGATTGCGAGATATCCCAAACATTGGGGGCGGGAACCGGATGCACAGACGAGGGATTACGTAAAGTTGCCGGGCGGGTACGGGTTTGGGAGTTCGACGTTGAAGGCTTGGATTGAAGAAAAAATGGCGGCGGATGAAGCAACCAAGGCGATGGAGATCGAAGCGGCGAGTCCACACGCGAGTCCGGCGGTGAAGGAGGCTAAACCGTTGGAAGAGACGACGCGGGCTGAAAAGGAGGAGCCTGAAGAACAGGCTGAAGAACAGGCTGAAGAACAGGCTGAAGACGCCGCCGACGCCGAATAGAAAAGTTCAAACATTTGTAAAACTTACAACGAACGCGTTCGTGCGTCATTAATCCTCGCTGAAAAAGTCAAAGATGGACGCGTCGTCACCACCAGACCCGAACCCATCGTCGAAATCATCGTCGAACTCGTCGTACGCAGACGAAGGCGAAGCGTTCGCGTCGCCCCCGCTCGGCGGATACCCCGCCGCGTCTGTACCACCACCGCCCGACGTGGGGTACCCCCCACCGTATCCGAAAATCCCACCAATCGCCCTGTGTCCGAGACTTGAACCCATCCCCCACGCCGCGCCTTGCGCAATCATCGACCCGAACCCGCCCACCACGGAGCCCGCGCTTCCGCGCGACTCGGCGCTCAACCCGTCCTCGTACCTCTGCGTTCTCTGAGGAGGAGGCGCCCCGACGTCCCCGCGCATCGTCGGTGCCGGCATCGTCGGGTCAATCACGCTGAACGTCGTAGGCTTTTTCGCATCCAAACCCGTCGTCTCGTCGCTGATTGTGTTCCAAAAGTACTTTCTCCCAGTGCGTTCATCGGTGACCTCTTCCCACATGTCTTCCACCGTTTGCATCGGCGGCGGCGGTGCGCGGCGCGCAGAGTACGATCGAAGGGCCGCCGTCGAAGGGGTCTCCGTCGCGCGTCGGACGAGTCGGCGAAGCATGCCTTTCGTCGGCGTTCTTCGAAGCGTCAACGAGTGAGACGTGAAGATGCTCGGCACCACCACTACGCTCACTGCGTGACGCACGAAAGGAAGAGTATCGGCATGACGACGACGACGACGACAGAGGAGGCGAGGGAACGCGGGAACGCGCTGTTTAAATCCGGGTCGTACGACGAGGCGATCGCGGCGTACGACGAGGCGATCGCGATCGCGAATAGAGCGAATGACAATCAGAGTGAAGCGAAAGCGAGAGCGAATAAAGCGGCGTGTCTGATCAATTTGAACCGAGACGCGATGCGGGAGATTGCGCTCGCGGTAGACCTCGATGGGACGTACGCGAGAGCGAGGGAGCGGATGGAGGCGATGGTGGTGGAGCGAGGGAGCTTTGAGAGCGCGATTGATTCGTTGGATGAGACGTCGGCGTTGCGCATTCGGTTGAAAAAGTTGTCCGACGCGCGAGCGAGAGGAAACGAAAAGTTCAAGGCGGGCGATCGGGAAGGGGCCAAGGAAGCTTACGGGGAAGGGTTAGCGGGTGATGGGGCGACGACGCCCGGGGCGGCGCTTTTGTTTTGCAATCGGGCGGCATGTGAGAGCGCGGCGGGGGCGCACGAAAAAGCGTTGGCCGACGCGAACGAAGCGTTGAAGCGAGACGAGAGTTTCGTCAAGGCTAAGATGCGAAGGGCGAACGCGTTGGCGGCGTTGATGAGGTTTGCGGAAGCTGATACTGCATTCACGGAGCTCCACGATGCGCTTCCAGGGGATGCGTCGATTGCGGCGTCTTTGAACGCGTGCCGGTCGGCTCTCAACAAGCCCACCGTCAAGGCGGGAGTTCGAGAGATTCACGACTTGGCAGAGTACAAGAAGGCAATCGAGAAGAGCAAGCTCGTCTTTGTAGATTTCACCGCGTCCTGGTGTGGACCTTGCAAGATGATTGCGCCGGTGTTTACATCTTTGGCGAGCAAGTTTACAAACATTCTGTTTTTGAAGGTCGATGTGGATGAATGCCAAGACGTCGCCGGTCACGAGCGCGTGAGTTCCATGCCGACGTTTGCAGTGTACAGGCACGGTAAAAAGGTGGAAGGTTTCTCGGGAGCGGACGGAAATCGATTGTCGCAGTTGTGCGCAAAGTACGCGGCGACGATTTAGATATAAGAGCTACTTTGGTGGTAATGATTACATAATGCGCATTGTATTGTTCACAGCCTAATATCTCTTACCCAATAGCGAGGCGTCGACGTATTTGAATCGGTACAAGTCTCTGTCAACCTCGACGACGACACGGTACTGCCGTTCGGGTTCCCCGAGAGACTTTGGCAGCGGCATGCGAATAAGCGCCTTGAACATCTTTCCGGGTGTGATCTCGTTCGCCTCGGCGCGCCTCTTCGCCTCCTCTTCCGCCGCCAAGTCTCTAGGAGGCCATTCGCACGCCGGAGTTTCGAATTTGAAGTCCTCGCCATTCTCAGTCGTCCCGTCGACGCCGACGTTAACGTCGTCGCCATCCGTCATCTCCACGACGCCCCACGTGTAGGTATTATTACTACGCTTCACGGCAACGTATTCACCGACGTTGAAGACGTTATCCCTCGAGAAGAAGAACCGATGCATCGTGTTTCCAATCCAACCGTTTCCGAGCCTGCGCCCGGTGATTTCTTTACCGAGTACAATGTCTCGGAGCGCCAGTTGATTCACGTCCTCGTCTTTACCGCCCCTCGTCGCGAGCATCGATCTCGGCGGCGGCGGCTCATCTGCAAGATTCAGCGCACCCAAAAGCGTGTTCGGTAACTCACTCACCCTCCGTTGCAACAAACCAGCCTCTGTGAGAATGTTTGACGTTGTCGTACCAATCGTGTTGGCTTGCTCCAGGAAACCGTCCACGTTACCGCACGTCGCATCAATATTCCCCGTGCATCGATCCACGCTCGCGCACGACACCTCTATCGAATTCGCACAATTTCTCACCGCTCTGCTCGCCAACGTCGCCTCTCTGCACGCGCGCACGAGCTCACGCAGCGATAGTAGACACCCAAACATGAGCGCAAACGCCGTCGCCACGAAACCGCCCAACGTCGCCACCGCTAGCTTTGGCGGCACGCACCGCGCGAACGCCGCAAAGTACGCCTCCGACGTCAACGACCCGATCGATGGAGACGGCGCGAGACTACTCGCGCGCGCGCGAGCGGTGATGGACGCGCCGCGCCGCTGCGTGTCACTCGCAGATGCTGTTGATAACGGTCGAACGCGCGCAGGCATCTTCGTCGACAAAACGACGCGACCGCGACGCGCGCGCACGATACCGCGGTGCGCGACGGTCGCCGGTGCGATACTCGCGGTGATGTGCATCTTAATCCGCGGCGGGACGGTTACCGATGGGGAGAGACCCGCGCCGGAGTGTGGGGTGAGCTTTTCTCTTCAGACTACTGGAGATTTGACAGTTGGATTTGGCGTCGGCCGTCGAGCAAATGAATCATGTTTTCAAACGACGCGTTTCGTGATTCGATGGGAACCTGTGCGACGACGATTATCAAATCAAATGTCTGGTTTGTAATTACGATGACATCACGCATCGCGACGATGCTCGGCTAAAACGTCAGCTTTGGTTTTGTCCCCGAAGAATTTTTTATATCTCGCATTTTTGCGATCCTCAGCCGACGCTTGACAATAGACCAATTCACGCACGCGATCGATGAGGTCCGGGTCGTCTCGAGCTTCGCGTGCAGCGACGGCGTCGGAACGCGTTTTCGCGGACGTTTCTGGGTCGTACGGTGCAACTTTTTCGTAGGTGACGAGCCGCCGTCCCCAGACGGCATTGAAGGGTTCGATGGAGTGCCAACGCAGCCGAAGCGATGGATGCGTCGGTAAGTCGGCAATTGGGTCCTCGTCCGCGAGAATCCCGGGCATGAAAAAGGTCATGCGGCCTCCTATGGCTAAAAATCGAGCTCCGAGCTCCATGAGGTCGTCGTTCATCTCACCAAAGAGATAGGGACGAGTGCTTGGAATGTGGTCGTCTAAATGTTCCTCCGATATTTTATAGTCAGTATCGCGATGCTTGCGACTGCCGCTCTTTCGCCCACCCGCGCGTACGCCGTACGGAGGATCCGCGACGATACCTTGGAGCGTGCCTTCGAGACCGTGCGCTCGCATCGGGAGCGCGTGCAAGTCTGCGTGGAGTAGCGCCACGGGTGGTTGCAATCCGTATTGGTTAAAATTTGACCACACGTTGAGCGTCGTACCATCGCTCTCGCGCGTGCCAAACTTTGAATCCTTCATGTCGTGCTTGCCGTACTTGATAACTCGAATGTCAATGTCGAAGCCCATCGTCATGGCGCCGTAGTGTGCGGCGGCGATAATCATCGATCCAGTACCGCAAAACGGATCGAGCACCATCCCACCCGGACGCGCGTGCGCCATGTTCGCCATCAATAGCGCCATCTCAGCATCCATTGACGTAGGTCCTAAATACACCCGCTTACTCAACTCGTACGTTTTCACCGGCGACCGATCCCCGCGCCCTATGAGCCTACCAAATATGACCTTTTTCGGTGGCTGTACCAAACTCGCCGTCTTTGACGCGTCGCTCACCACGCTCCAAAACACGTGGTCTGGTTGCCTCAAGTTGGCCCGGCCTCGAAATGGAATATCGTACGATTCCAATCTACTTATGAGCTGCGAGTGCCCACCTTTGGTGCCGAAATCCTCCACCTCAACCTTGAACGTCGTTCCTTCCGCCAAGAACGGCGCCTTGCGTTCTTCCGGGTACGCCGCCACCGCCCGCTTCAACCCCTCCGCATCGTCTCCAATGCCCCAGCATTCAAGCACTCCGCGCACCAGAATCGCTCTCGTCGCGATTTTCCTCGCCGTTTCTTCATCCGGTAGGCTCACAAAGTGGAAGGGCGTCTCCTCACAGTCGTCGCCATCGACTCTGCTCCATTCGAGACTCGAGCTCGCGACGCCGTACATCTCCGCCACGGACTCGAACTCGGCGCGTCTACGCGAGAAAAAAGCCCACGTTCGGTAGTTCGCGCGCGACGTCAGTCATCGCGAAGAGGATCGTCGTGGCGTTCGTGAAAACGCGCGAGGCACAGCCGCCACGAACCAAAAAGTGAAAAAGTGCAGAGAAGTGCGGCGACGTAGACGACGCCACGCGGAAGAGAGAGACGCACCTAAAGTCATTGTGACGATGGAGAAAGTATACGAGAAACCGCATCGATGGATGGCTCGCCGCGGTGCGCCGCGCGCGCGGAAGAGTGACGCATGTTTTTGTTTTCTGTTTTTTACACTCTAAACGACGCCAAGGATGCTGCTATGCGACGCGCATACTCGTACCCCGACGCGTGCACGGGCATGAGATGCGCGCCAGAGACGCGCGGGGCAGATAGCGCGTGCATCGCCGCGAGTTCAACGCGTTCGTACGTCCAGTCATTGAACATTTCGGGTGACATTGTGGATTGGCGGTGCGCATATTCGTCTCTGAGCGCCGCGGCTTCGGCGTCCAAAGACAGATCGATGCCGGTTAATCGATACCAAAACTCGAGACTTTTGACGGATCGGACCATGGAGACGCCAAGAAAGAGATCGACGTCGTCGTCTATGACACCGAGTCGATCGCACGCGTCCTGCCAGGCGGAAAATCGACCCGGAAGCAACGACGGTTGGGATACAAAACCGTTGCATCCGGCGTCACGTTTCCGCGCCATCCTCTCCGCTTCCACCGCACCGAGCATCGGATTCACCGCCGAAAACAACGCCACATCCTTGCTAATTTCCCCGCGGTTTCTCATCGCCGCAATCTCCCGCAACAAATCTTCGCTCGTCGTTCCCGCGCCGTCTCCGTCACCCGTCACGCAGAGCAATGCGCGTCCACCCGCAATTTCGCTTTGCGTCGCCGCGACGGCTCTAACCCTCGCCTCCTCCATCGATCCGCACCTCGAACCCGCGATCGTTTGCACGACAAACTTTTGACGCACGAGTTCCCACTCATCCCCTCGAGATTCAACCGCTAATCCTCGCGTCGTCGACGATATCGACGTCGGCAACGCTTCCGCGTCTCTCAAGTCTGGATACACCGTCCCATCGCACGCCTCGTGCGTCGCTCTCTGCGTCGCCCAATCCACCCCCGGCGCGCGCTCACAGAGTAACCTAAACTTTTTCGTCGCCGCGCGTCCGCTCGAGCTCGTCTGCGTCGTCCATCCGTCGTCGTCAGTCGTTATTCACACAGACCGTTACACACGTCGTTATTCACACAGACCGTTACGCACCGCTGCCGCCGCCGTCGCCGCCGTTCGAACCGCGATTCTCGTCGCGAACGACGCGGCGCGCGTCATCGCCCTTGCGCTCCACGCCCGTCAGTTCGATTCGACTCGATTCGCGCGCGCGCGAGTCGTGAACTCGCGTTCGTTTCATTTCAATCAAACGTCACTTCCATGCGCGTCGCCGTCGCCGTCGCCGTCGCACCACGCGCGCCGGTATGCGCGCGCCGCGCGCCTGACACGCGATCGCATGTTCACGTTTCGAAGTCGCGAAGCCTTCGCGCGGTCGCGCGACACGCGCACTCGGTCGCCGATGACGATAGATCTGCGTCAACTTCATCGAACGACCGAAACGATGAGACGACGCGACGACGACGCGTCACCTGGGACGAGCGATTCGCTGAACTCTCCGTTCACGTCGCGATGCATGGGACGATCGAGTTCCCGCGCGAGCTCAACGTCCAGCGTCGTTGGCTCGCGAGACAACGGTACGAAGCGCGCAGAGGGACGTTGCGCGAAGACAGACGCGAGCGACTCGAGTCGCTGGGCGTGACGTTTGAGCTTCGTAAACACGTGCGCGAGACGACCAAGGAGACGATACCGTTTGAAACGCGCTTGAGGGAACTCGCGGTGCACTACGCGGCGCACGGGCGGGATGGGGTGAAGGCAAGGGAGAACCCAGCGTTGGCGAAGTGGGTGAGTCACCAGGTGGCGGCGTTTCGCGACGGATCGTTGACGGAGGATAAAAAACGCGCGTTGGAGGATTTAGGGGTGGATTTCGACGGGGCGGAGGAACGCAGGGCGTCGAGATGGGAAGAGCGGTACGAAGAATTGAAGGCGTACTGCGCGGAATCGTCGGTGACGAATGATGGCGACGGCGGGTTGGAGGTGCCAGAAAATCGAAACGACGGTTTGTATCATTGGTTGTTGGATCAACGACGGGCAAAAGCACGCGGGACGTTGTCGAAAGAACGCGTCGACGCGCTCGAAGCGTTGGGTGTGGAGTGGAACATTCAGAAGCGGACGAAGGTTACTTGGGAGGCGTCGTTCGATAACGTGAAGGCTCAGTACGAACGCGACGGGAGGTTGCCGAGGAATAAAGACGATTCGGCGGCGTTTCAGTGGATTCGATCGCAGAGAACACGCTTTGAAAAAGGGAAGTTGGAACCCGAACGCGCGGAGCGATTGGACGCGATGTGTGGCGATGCGTGGAGGGTTAAAAAGCTCGGCGCGTTCGAGAAAAACCTCGCGAATCTCAAAGAGTACAAAAAGACGCACGGCACGGCGTGGGTCTTGGCCAAACACGATAAAAAACTCGCCGCTTGGACGCGAAAAATGCGCGTTAAAAAGTCGTGCGGAGAGCTTTCCCGGTCCAAGATTGCCGCGCTCGATGCAGTCGGGATGCCTTGGACGAACGCCGGCGTCGCCGATTGCGGTGAAGACGATCCATCCTGTGATTTATTTGGCTCAGCTTCCGCGTAAGCGTGAGTCGCCTCGGTGTACAACTGTACAAACACCGTTTCTCTCTTCTGTATTGCATTTAATTTCTAGCACATTCATCTCATGATTTAAATCGATCCGCACCAAATCTCAGAGATGATCCTCCACCGCCGCCCATCTCCAACGACCGCGACGCCGCGGGGCTCGACGAACTCTCGTACGACGCTTCGTTCAACGGCGTCGCCTGGAATTTAGAGCTCGCCGTCGAAGGTGAAGCCGCCTTGATCCTCGGCTGCGACGCCGCGCCGCCGACACGCGGTGGGGTATCCCCACAAATCGCGTTTCTCCATAATAACCAATACAAGAACGTCAAGACGTTGGCGGCGACGCTCATGAAGGACATCACCATCAACGCCTCGACGCTCTGTTTATTCTTCTTGCTGTACTCAAACGTGAGAAGCGTCGGCGGCCCGCCCGAAAGCGTCTGGTTGTTCGACACCTCGTACGTCACCGTTGCCTCTATCAATCTAAAGTATTCGTTCGACCAGTGCGTGAGGATTCCTTGACCCACCATGACCCACGTGAGGTAAAACATGGCGCCGAGGACAAAGCCGTACCACGCGCTGACGCCATCCTTGGTCATCGTGCGTCGGGCGAGCGTGAAAATGGCAAAGACGTGAAACGAGAACAGCGCGACGCCGACACCGACGAGGTACGCCTCCATTCCCATGAGCGGTTGTCGGAAGACCTCGTGGAGTTCGTTTTGCGCGACCGCCCATCGGAGAAACTGTGACGCGAGATACGCGACGCGTCAGTCGGCTTTCGAGTCGGGTCGAGTCCGCGTTCGCGCCGAGTGAAAACAATGAATCATCACGCGTACCTTTACGACGACGGCGGATGCCGCGCCCGCACCGATGTTCGTCGCGACGAGGAACAAATAGAGAAGCCATGCGATTTTTCTCTGCGCGTCGGGAGTCACGCGACGCGTCGCGCGGTGGCGTCAGTCGGGTGCGTTCAAAGCGAGGGTTCGAGCGTCAGAGTAAGATGTCAACGCCGACGACGACGACGACGAGACGCGCGATCGATTCCCATCGCTTCTTCGCGTCGTACCGGGGTCCAATCGCACTTGCAACAACAAAACAGTCGCGTGAAAACCCCCATGGTGGGTGCTCGGCGCCGCGTCGGGGACTGACGAACCGACGAAAGAATGGATGAGTGGTGAGTGAAACAAGACGTTTTTTGTACAAATTTTACAAGGACGCTACAAACGCTTGTACGCCTCTCTCGCAAAGGCTGCCTCTTGCGCCGCGGCGGCGGTACGAATCGCATCCTGGACTTGACTCTTGACGCCCATCGAAGCGCTCAACTCGGCGTCGGTCAATGGACGACGCACGGAACGGCTTTGCGATTGATTGGCGGCGATGCGCGCCAAGGAAACGTGCTCCTCTTCAGACGTCATGAGCTTTTCGTAACTCACTCGAACGTCTTCAAATCGCGCCGCGGCGAATTCGCGCCGCTCGCCCGCCGGGTGTTTATCCGGGTGCCATTTCACGGCGAGTTTTTTAAACGCCGCCTTGATTTCCTCCTTGGTGGCGCCGATGGGAAGCTCGAGACGTTCGTAATCCGCGGCGTGTCGCAAGTGGTACAATCGGCGGTCGCGCGCGCGCTTCTCCTTGAGCCGCTCGCGGTCGTCCGCTCGACGATCGCGTCGCTCCTGCGCGGCGCGCTCGAAGAGTTCCGTGATCATGCGTTTACACGCATCGCGTGACTCCGGAGTACCGTTAATCATGATTTTCGTCGTCGCGATGGGCTCGTTCTTCTCTTTGCCGTTTGCTTTCGACTTTTTCGGTCGCAAGACGTCATCCGAGTCGTCCGAATCGTCAGACTCTGCGGCGTCCGTACCGATGACATTCGACGTGATGGAATCCAAGAGTTTTTGCGTCACCACACGCGCGGCGATCGTCGCCGCGTTAAAATCCATCCCACCAAACCCAGTGTTGAGCGCTTCTTCGCTCTTTAATACTTGAATCCTCGCCCCGCTCTTCTTTTGCAACGCCTTTACGTTTTCCCCGCCAGCGCCGATGAGCAACTTGACCTTGTTATTCGGCACCTCAATCACCTCATCCGGCGTATCCTCCACCGACGCTTTTTCCTCCTCTTCCTCAATCGCCCTCGCGTCGGCTCGTTTCTTCACCTCGACCCCTCGCGCTCGCGCATCCGCCATTTCCATCGCCCGCAGCGCGCGTCTCTGCGCGTCGGCGCGCGCCTCTTCGTACGCGCGCTTCGCCACTTCTGGATTCACCTCCCTCGCCATGTACGCATCCAACGGATCCACCCCGTCGTCAACGTCTGCATCCAATCCATCCTCTTTCTTATTCACTATTTTCCCATCACCATTCGCATCTTTCGTCGACGAACCACCGCCGCTTCGCTTGACGCCCAACAACCTTCGCGTCGCCTCGAGTCTTCTACGCTTTTGCATTTCCTCTTCCAACCCCGCGCTCATCTTCATCCCACCGGACCCACCCACCCCGTCGTCGTCGTCGCTCTCGGAATACCGCTCCCGCGCGCGGTTCGGCGACCGCGACCGCGACCGCGACCGCGACCGACGCCGGCGTCGACGTCGTCGATGCCGTTCGAACGACGCATCGGAATCCGAATCAAAGCTACTCAAACCTCCTCGACGCCCGCGTTCTCGTCGTCGTCGCGATCTCGATCCGTCCCGCGACGACGCGCGAGACGGAGACCGAGACCGAGACCGGGAGCGTTCGCGCCGACGGTCGCGATCGCGCGATCGATCCCGCGATCGAGATCGGTACCGCATGGCGCCTCGCGTCCATGAGTGAAGATGCGTCGCATCGCATCGCATCGCAACACACCACACCACGACGCGCGAGCCCGAGTCGCGCGGACAGGACGTGCACGCGCGCGCACACACACACACGCGTCGGATCGTCGGGTCGTCCCGGATCGTCTCGGATCGATCGAGAGCGAGCTCGACTGGGTGCGTAGCGAAAGCGACGAGTGCAGCCGCCGCCGCCATTCATTCGTTCCGTTCCGTCGGTACGATACGGCACGGCACGCGCGAGGTTTGGACGCGTGATAACGAGGGAGAGATACGAGGGAGAGGCTACCGATTGAAGAGCGAGCGTCGACGATAAAGACGACATGGCGTCGTCGAACAACAACAAGTGCGATTTGTTGACGCTGCAGAGCAACTGCAAAAAGGACCCAGAGGGATACGAGGAAGACTTTGCGATGCAGCTGAGACACTACGAAGCGCTTCGTGGGTTGTTCGCGATGAAACCGAGCCGAGATCATAAAGAGTTTAGTGATTTGGTGTCGTTCATCGCGCACGTGAGCGTGACTTACAAGGAACAGACGAAGGGGTTTAGCGACGGAGTGGTGGAGTTGTTGGAACGGCACTACGCGATTCTGGAACCGGCGCTGAGGAAGAATTTGACGAGCGCGTTGATTTTACTGAGGAACAAGGGTGTGATTGGTGTGGATGTGACGTTGCCGTTGTTTTTCAAGTTGTTTAGGGTGAAGGATAAACAGTTGAGGGTGATGATGTTTAAGCACGTCGTAGCCGACGCCAAGGCGGCGAATAAGAATAAAATTGACGACAAGTACAATCGAACCGTGCAGTCGTTTCTTCACACGGCGCTCAAGGATGAAAACGAAGCGGCGGCGAAAAAGGCGTTGGCAGTGTTAACGGACATGTACAGGAGGAACATTTGGACGGATGCCAAGACTGTGAATCTCGTCGCTGAGGCGTGTAAGCATCCGTCGCAAAAGATTTTGGTCGCGGCACTCAAGTTTTTCGAGGGACAAGACGAAGCCGCAGAGGCTGCGGCAGAGGCGGGTGACGAAAGTGATTCGGACGATGATCCGGATGATCGGGATAGGGCCATCAAGTCGCGCACGCAAGTGTCCAAAGAGGATGTTTTCAAGGCTTACAAGACGGTACGCGTTTTCATCTGCTCTCGTTTATTTTTTGTTTTTTTCTCCATTCCCAAAGCCGATGATGTTCAAATATATTTGCTACTCTCGAGGTTCGACAGTGACGACACTCAATCACCAAGATCGCTGAGGCTTTGATTTCTTTTCCGCACTGGATTCGGTCTGTCTTTTTCTTCGAATGAAACCCACCGACTGACAAATCCCGCTCGACTCTCGTCGTACGACCGCTTTACCAAATCACGCAGGGCGTCGCTTCATCCAAAAAGAAAAAGCAAAAGAAACTCAAAAGAACGCTCAAAAACATGCAGAGAAAAGAACGTCGAGCTGAAAGTGCGGTGGATACGCGTTTTGCCGCGATGAACCTCATCAATGATCCGCAAGCCTTCGCTGAGTTGTTGTTTGGAAAACTTCAAGTCGGTCACATGTCATACGACACGAAAATGCTCACGATTTTGGTCATGTGTCGCGTCGTCGGCATGCATCAACTCGTCATGCTCAACGTGTATCCATTTTTACAGCGTTACATCCAACCAAATCAGCTCGAGGTACGATCGATGGTGTTCCCTTCTTTGTCTTCCTCCCAACCTTCGCGAACGATGACAAAACTTCAAGGCTAAGGGCATTCACAACGTGACCCACACCAACGCCTCCGCTTAGTACCTGACGCGAAACCGCTCACAATTTGTTTTGTACTATCCACCGCGTTGTCCATTTCACGTTTGACTGACAGAGTGTGTGTACGCAAAACGTTTAGGTAACCCGTCTGTTGGCAGCCGCGGCGACGGCTTGTCACGAGCTCGTCCCTCCTGATGCGCTGCAACCAATGTTGCGACAGTTGGTGAATCAATTCATTCACGACAGAGCGCGTCCGGAAGTGGCCGCAGTCGGTCTCAACGCCGTGCGAGAAATTTGCGCGCGGTGCCCGCTGGTAATTGACGAAGATTTGCTTCAAGATTTGGCGCAGTATAAGAAGTCTAGAGACAAACCCGTGTCCAACGCCGCTCGTGGTCTCATCGCACTGTTTAGAGAGATTGCACCAGGGTTGTTGGAGAAGAAGGATCGAGGCAAGGGTGCGGATTTGACGCGCGAGTTGAAGCGATTCGGTCAAGGCGACGCGTCTGAGAGAATTGATGGCGTTGATTTGCTTCAGCGAGATATCTTGAAGCGAAAGCGGGAAGAAGAGGCGACAGAGGCGTCGGATGAGGACGAGGATGATTTCGTCGTCGACGACGACGAAGAAGAAGACGACAACGAAGACGATGACGATGAATCCGGTGAGGAGGAATTTAGCGAAGAAGACGAGGAAGAAGAAGAGGACGACGAACGCGCCACGGGCAAACGCGGACGCGAAGAGGATGAAGAAGAAGAAGACGTCGATCCGGACGCTCCGGCACCAAAGAGACGGAAGAATGGTAAGCTTTCTCTCGCTGAGCTCAAACGTCGACACAAGGCATTGGTCCAAAAGCGCAAGGCGGAAGAGGAGGCGGAGCTTCGCGCCGAGGAGGAGGCTGAAGAGGCTGAACTCGGCGGACCGGTAGAACAAGAGAGAATCCTCACCGACGACGATTTCAAGCGCATCAAGGCACTCAAGACAGAGCAGCAACTCAACACTGCGCTCAGCAAGGCTGGTGCATCCAAGGCTACGAATGTGGCGGGTGACGCCATTCGACTGATGATGCGCCGCGCGGATAGAGCAAGCGATCGTCGCGTCAATCCGGCGTCTCTTGAAGCGACTGGTTTGCGCAAGGCACACGACAAGGCGACTCGTCTTGCGTCCGTTCTCGCTGGTCGTGAAGAGAACGAATACGGTGCCGCGACTGCGCGCAAGCAAAAGAAGACTGGCGGTTCGAGCAACAAGGAGAAACTCAAGAAGAAGTCGCTTCCGCTCGCGGCTCGCGTGCACGCAGCCACGCGCAGACGCAACGCGCCCGTGCAAAAGGGCAAGCAACAACGTGGTAGGAACGCGTGGAAGTCTGGTCGCTAGACGATTTCACTTGATTGTAGTATTTGTGTGTATCAAATATCAATGTTTCTATACAGATCATATCATTCGCGCTTTGTACTGCATGAGGTAGCACATTTGAAAGTCCCCGCCACCCTTGAGAGAGAGCACCTCTTCCTCCTTGCGGGGAATCGGCTTCTCGTCGTCAAACTCGGTCCAAGAACCATCGTCTTGTTTCACCCACGAAACGTAGTGCCCGCTGTCCGCACTGCGTCCTCTATGCGTTAAGACGCCGACGAGATCGTAGAATCCCGTGAACCTCTTGCCTTCGAGCGGATCGGCCTCGGACGACGTCGTCGCCACATCTTGGGTCGACGTCGTCGCGTCCGCCGATGCCGCCGCGTCGACTTCCATTTTGGACACATCGCCTTCCTTCTTATCCTCGAGAGCTGCTTTCTTTTCGTTCATCCGCTTGAGCGCTTCTTCGTCTTCACGCTGCAGCTTCAATTTTCTAGCCGGTTCCAGCTCCGCCTTGAGCTCGTCGGAGCAAAACTCATACACGTCTAAAGTGATCGGGAAGGTGACCGCTCGCAAAATTTTAGCCTTGGCGCGAATATCAGCCTTGTAATAAAATCGCACGAGCTGAGTGGTGAGGTACTCTGGCAGCTTCGAAATTCTTGAGTTGCCTTCGAACACGGCGTCGGCGCCGAGAGCTTCAGACCGCAGCTCGCGAGTATCATTCAGCGCAATCTTGAAACCCTCACTCACATGATTCACTTCAATGGTAATGTTACACTTGAAAGTGTACTCGGTCGAATCCTCCACGCGCGTCTCGCCAGTCTGCGCGCACTTGAGCTCTCGTCGCAAGCCGATTCCAAACAAACGCTTCGCTTCATCAGGGCACTCCGAAGCGATCGTGTGCATGACGGCGGACCAGCACTCCTCAGCATCTTGCTGCATTGGTATTCCCTGAGGACCATGTTGCGCGAACTGCGGATACAACTGTCTCAAGACGTTCAAAAATCGCACGGGCATCACCGTATCACGCGCGCTCTTCATATCCGCAAACAACTCTCGAAGCGCCGTCGTCAGCGCCGCCGTGCCACTGTGCTGATCGCGACCCGGAACGTACGCTTGCAGTGCATCGCGTAATTCCTTCGCCCCGAACAGGCATTGCAGCACGCTGTTCATGTAGCACGTGTTACCCAAGTTGGTCAAACCAGGGGAATAGTTTTCCATCGTAGCCGCCTCGCGTTCATTCTCTGGCAAGTCCTCGACAAACTTCACGTCCTCCTTCGGCGCCTCAACGACGGCGGTGGATCCAAACATCATCAATTTCTTCCCTCTTCTCGCGAGGTCTTCGAGGCCCGCCGCCGCGAGGTCCGTGTCGTCCGCCAGCGCTTTTCCCCCTTTGAGTCCAGTCACTTTAATCCGGTCGATCGGAACGCTCGTGAGCGAGAAGAGCTGCGCCTTGAGCGCCGCACCGGGGAGGGTAAGGTCGACATCGACGTTATACGTCTCTTTGCCCCACTTGACGCCGATGCTCACCGTCGACGAAGACATGTCGGGTCCGTCTGGATGTGTCGCACTCAACAAATGAGATTTTAATTTTTACTTTTAACCAGTCTGCGTGCCAACCGCATTCGACGACGCGAGGGCGGAATGGACCCCGCGTCGGGCGTCGAATCACGCGCTGGGGATACTGGAACGCCGACCTACGCGAGCGAGGACTGGAACGAGTCGTCGAAACTTGAGGACGCAGATGATTCGTCGGCAGAATGGTTGGCCAAATCGAGACACTTTCTCATCCTGACTCGCGCGGGAAAGCCGGCGTGGACGAGGTATGGGGCTACCCATAAGCTCGCGCCGTTGTGTGCGAGTTTGCAGACACTGTTGGCGGTGTCCGAGACCAACTTGAAGGATGTGTTCGATACCGAGAGCGCGTTGCAGACGGTGGATGTGGGCGGACGGCGGTTGGTTTTTCTCGCGACGCCAACCGTGGTGTACGTCGCGTCGTCGGCGCTGAACGAACACGAGAACGTCTTGCGTGGGCAATTGGAGTATTTGAAATTGGTGATGACGTCGCTGGTGACGAATGCGGCGTTGGAGACGGCGCTCACGAGGAACACAAAGTTTGACGTCGGCAGAGCGTTGGACGCCGCCGAACGCGGGGAGCTCATTTTAGGACAGGCGGCGAGAGATTTAAGTTGGGACACATCGTACGTCTTTGACACGTATCGAACGTTTGCCATGCCGTCGTCTACTCGGCAAACGTGCGCGTTGGCTGTGAGAGAAGCTCTGGGAGGCGTACCAAAGCCGTTTGCCGGTTTGGTGTTTAGTGGCGACGGACGAGTCGGCGCGTACGCAAAGCCGAAGCGGCATTACCCGGTGACGATATCTCCAAAGGATATCATCATCTTGATGAATTTCATTCGCGTCATGCGCCGCGCTGACGACAGCGACAAAGCTTCTCAGAGAGAGGTGTTCTCTCGAGTGTGTCTGCCTTCGTTCAATCCCAATGGTTTCATGTACGCGTACGTGTCGTGTATGGGCATCGCGGCGCTAGAAGCGGCGGACGGGAACACCGAACATCTCGGAATTTGCTTGCTCACCGCGTCACCCGATGCGATCGAGGAGTGCAGAGTGGCGAGAGACGCTCTTATGAAACAGTTGGCTGAGAAGGACGTCGCCGAGAGTCTCACTTCTAGCGCACTCAAAACCATGCACCTCTCGACGAGCGTGTCCGAAGCCTTGAGCGGATTACCAGACGCCAGTGAAACGTTATTGCACTTTGTTTACAACAGACCCGCACGCGAGCAGCACGTGTCGTCCACGTTTAGCTCTGAAATCAACCGCAAAGATATCAAGGCGATTGTTCGCGCATACGCGTCTTTGCGCGCGTCGATGAACGAGACAAGGGGTGTGCGAGACACGGGCGGCGCGCAGCGCGTGCGTTACGAACAGCGTTCGGATTTCAATATTTTATCGTGCGTCGGCGGTGATTTCGAGATTTATCTCGTCTTCAAGCCGACGGTATCGGTATCCGTCGCGGTGGGCGCGTGTAACCGTCTCTGCGTGTGGCTTCGCGTCAACGAACCCGAGCTCTTCATCCCATCACCGCCGGTATAGAGACATTATTAGATAATCACATCGTGTCTTTGGGCGCACAAATCGAGTCATAGCACCATAGCGAATCGTTAGCATGCATCGTTAGCATTGTAGGAAACCAAAGGAATTCAGTCGGTCGTCAACCGTCAACTGTATTTTACAACAGGAACGAGAACCCCCTACCCCCGCCGTTCACGCCGCATCATCCTCCGCAAACCTATCCGGCACCGCGCGCACGTACAGGGGCAACACGTACCTCCACCCGCTCTCATCGTACGCCCACGCCAACCCTTTTCCGACGTTCACCACCCCGCACGCCTTCAACGCCAATCGCGCATTGCCAACGTCCAAAACGCCCTCGCACGCCGCTCGCAACGCCGCCCAAACCTCTCCGCTCCCACCGTACGCTGGTTTGGTTTCCCAAAATTCATCCCGCATTCTCGCCAGCGTTTCCCTGCTCTCAATCACGCCGCCGTCGGCATCATCGGCGTCCGCTACTCGATACGGCTTTTTCGGCAGTGTCCAATCGTCCACACGATTCCGAGCCCCAACACGCGTCGTCGTCGCATTCCATCCTCCTCCGCCGTATCCCTGCGGTGAGGGATCGTCATCGTCGACACTCACACGCGTCGTCGTCGACGACGACGACGCGACGCATCCCATCGTCGCTATCGTTGTAGTTTTCGTGTGAATCAGTGCGGTGTGCGTCGTGTGGATAACGAGTTTGGATTATCGATTGATCGACACATACCGACGCCGACCGCGAACGACTGCACCGAAACCATGATTGCGCAAACGACGACGACGAAGATTTCTACCGTGACGACGACGCGACCTATCGCGACGACTCGACGATCGACGACGACGACGGCGCGACCGGCGGTGAAGATGGCTGCAGCCAAGGATGAGCAACGAGACCTTCGGGAGGGCGAGCTCGACGTCAAGCGCGGACTGTTCTCGGTGTTCATCAAGGATGGGGAGTCCGAGGTGAGCGCGGAGAAGTTCCAGGCGTACCAAGCGGAGATTGCGGAACGCAAGGCGGAGGCGAAGAGACGTCAAGAAGAGGCGCGGGCGAACCGAAAGGGTCCATTTGGTTTGTGGTAAAGGCGAGGCGAAGGAAACCGAAACGCGGCACCGGCGCGAGTGATTATTATATCCGCGAATTTTGTTTGAGATGGGTTGTATTAAATGAGTGCGAACCGTTTTCTTCAACGCAAACGAATGCTTCTATCCGACTATCTTCTTCGCCGGCGACGTCTCTTCTTCTAATCGATATCTATCTTTGAGTTGCCGTGACCAGTCACCGGACACGGCAAACCGAACGTTGCGCACGCAATGTACACATTCATCTTCAACCTATCCAACGCCGACTCAAAGCTATCCAACGCTGGACGCACGACGACGTCGAACTGTTCGCTCGTGCCCGCTTTTTCCTCATTGAAGTAATAATCGATGACGTATCGCACCTCCCGTCCCTCTCTATCAACGTACCAATCGTGTCTATCGAACGGTTTCGCCCCGCCCATCATGACCCGGGCCAAAGCCAACGGGGATAACTCATCCGGACGTCCCCTAAACCGCAAAAGCATCGGCTCGCCCTTGGTGTACTCGTGCAACTTTTCCCACTGGGCCACGCGTCTCCACGTATCCTCATTCATCGCGTTGTGAACCATCACCACTGAATCCATATCCGCCTCCTCCACGTCATCCGCTTTATTCTTCCTCACGAGCGCGTTATAGAACATCTGCGGCGACGGGTAGGTCCACGTACTGCCGTTCGATCCGCTCTTCGGGATGGTGCTTCGCTCGCGCTCAACGCTGAGTTTCGCCCGTTGGCCCGGCGCCGGGCGTTGGTTCGGTTCCGCCGGCATGTTGTTTCGCGGATCCAGCGCGCTGGCGCCGAATCCGAACCACGACGTGCGTTTGGATGTTTTACTCGAAGACGCCGCCGAGGGCGAAGACGAAGACGAAGATGAAGACGCCGCGTCATCGATCTTCGTGTTGTACACGTTGTACACCCCGAGGTTCCCTCTGTACTCTTCCGGAACCGGACACGACGAATCCGAGCTCGATGTCTCGGTCGCGCGGGCGCGTTCGTACGCGGCGCGGCCGCCCTCACACGGCGGCGGGGCATCCGGGGCGGGTTTAGAATGCCCCGAGCCCATGGTGCGCGCGCAAGTGAGGCGAGTGGGAGGGAGGGCGGCTTCAGCCGTCGCAAAGCAAAAAAGTCCAGAGCGAGCGAGCGAGCGAGCGAGCGCGACGCGGTGCATTCGCACGTGGATTGAAATGGTATAGATGAAAATACACGTGCTATGTGATACCGAGCGACGAGCGACGGCGTCAAATTTTTGGGCGCTTGTGCTTCGCCTTGCCCTTGTCGTTCCGGCGTTTCGATTTGCGACCCATGTTCCCGGCGTTCTTTTCTTGAATCTTGGCGAAACGGTGGCGACGCACGCGCTCGATATCCTTATCTGCCATGATTTCTTCGGCGAGCGTGCGTTTTTGATCCTTTTTGGCGAGGCGCGCCGAGTAATAGTCCGCAGCGCCGCCGATGACGGTACCCATTTGGAAGTGTGTGGGAAGCTTTGAGGTGTCGGCATTCTTGTAAAAGCGCTTGGGATCGTACGCGCCGCGAAGCTTGAGCATGCGCATCTCTCTTCGTAATTCCGGGGTGTACTCCACCGCCTTCATATCGAACCAACCCTTACCCGCAGTCTTGCGCTCCATCTTTCGAAGCTCTCGGTTCACCTTGGACGGATCTTGCGGAGCGACGAACAATCCCGCGCCGTCTTCAATCATCTTGCGTGTGTCGTACGTTCCCTGAGCCGACGGGTCGTTCTTCTTCAGTTTGACTCGTTCTTTTTTCCGTTGTCGGTTCCAACCGTCTCTTGGCATCGCTCTGAGCGTCGAACCACGCGATTCAGACGGCATCGGAAGCCCATACTCGCCCCGTTTCTCTTTCTCCTCTCTCTGCCGTTTCGCCTCTGACTCGAGCGTCGGCAACGGCGTGTCAAAAATCTTAATCAGCCCCTGGCGAAGCTCTTCGATAAACTTCTCGTCGTCATCCGTGGCGCGAAAGGTCCCGGCGTCGACGTCTCTCTTCAACGCTTTGAGCGCGCACTCAGCCTGCAACGCTCTGGCTACGATGACAGTCGCCGCGTCGTTCAACACAGGCTCGCCGGCGCGACGCCGAATTTGCTCGATTGCGTTTGAATCCGAATCAGATTGCGATTCCGATTCGGAATCGTCATCATCATCATCCAATGACTCCTCCTCTGATGCCGACTCCTCGTCGAGCGCCTCGTCGTCGTCGTCGTCGCCGTCATCCTCCTCCTCCTCTTCCTCTTCCTCTTCCTCTCGCGCGTCTCTCGACTTGCTCGCCGAAGCCCGAATCCTCCTCGCCAACGCGTCGTCCATCTCACCCTCGCTCTCAGACGCAGACGCAGAGCCTTCCTCATCGTCGTCTTCATCATCATCGCCGTCGTCGTTCTCTTCCTCACCCGAACCGCCCGAACCCTCCTCCTCCTCTTCCGATTCCACTTCGTCCGCGTCCGACGGCTCGTCGCGCTCGCGAATCGCATCCTCCAACCTCGCCAACAACTCCGCCTTGAGCCCAGACGTCGACAACCCGAGCGCGTGCAAAGCATCCCGAAGCTCCACCACCTTCATCTTTCGCGCGTCCTCCACCGTCGGCGCCGCCATCGGCGTCATCGGCGCGCGTCACCCGCCGACGACGAAACGAACGACCGGCGGCTGACACGCAACCGAACGAAACGAAACGAAACGAAACGAAACGAAACGAAACGCCGATCGCGCGCGCGTGAAAACGAGCGATCCCCTCTCCGACGGTCGGACGGATGCGCGCGTCGTTCGCGGCGTCGGCGCGTCGGGGTGTGCGAACGAATGGAATTTCGTGTGACGCCCAGAGACGCAAAAAAGCGCCGCGAACGCGACTCGACGACGCGAACGAACGAACAAAGGATGGAACTCCTCGTCCGAAGAGCGATCGCTCCGACGACGACGACGGCGGCGATCGAGCTGGCGCGGAAAACGGCGACGGACGCTCGGACGCGAACGACACCGCGTCGCGGGGCGTCGACGACGAGGACGACGAGGACGAGAAGACGTTCGATCGAAGTTGAAAAAACCGCTGACGGTGCGACCGCGTCGTCGACGCCGTACGACGACATCGAACGACGAGCGAACCTCATCCTCGTCGGTGGACGCGGGTGCGGGAAATCGAGCGTGTGCAGACGCCTCGCGGCGGCGGATAAGAGGTTTAAATTGTTTTCGTTGGATGATTTGATCGTCTACGAGGCTGGGATGAGCATTCCGGAAATCGTAGAGACGCGCGGTTGGCGATACTTTCGGGATTTGGAATACGAGGTTTGTAAAAAGGCGGGATCGGCGTTCGATGGATGGACGCTGATTGATGCCGGTGGTGGGGTGTTGACGGACTTGAATGAAGACGGGGAGGAGGTGTACAGCCAGAGAAAGGTGGACGCGTTAAAGGCAAAGGATGGTTTGATTGTCTTCATCGATAGACCGGTGCAACACTTGATTGAGAGGATTCAAGGGGATCCGAACCGGCCAAACTTGAGCGCATCGAAAGGTTTTGAAGAAATCATGGCGAGAAGGTATCCGTGGTACGTGAAAGCGGCAGATTTCGTGTACGATGCGGGTGGGAGAGAGGACGAAGCGAGACCGTTGGTGAAGAAGAAGCGCGTGGCGAGCGCCGTGCTCGCGTGGTATTATAATCAGATTGGAGAGAAACCACTCGAGGATCAGTGGTTTCAATTGGACGTCGAGCGAGGGTTTCGAGAACTGGAATCGCGTTAGGGTCAGTTTTTGAGACGCGTGGTCGAAGTGGAAATTTCCATCTTTTTGTCCTCTTCGTGCGCAGTTGAAATGATATGATGTATGAGTGAATGAGCGACACAATATAATGCCTATTACACACATCGTATGATACTCGCGCGCGCGTTTGAATGTGACTTGTTTTCTAAGGGCGAAGCGATTCGTAGTCTGGCATCGCGTCCGCCGCGTCGCCGTCGAGAAGCGCCTGGGAAAGCCACGCGAGCTTTGCGGGCGTCGGGAACACTTCGTCGCTCGTTCTGTACGCTTCAATCGCGGCTCTCGTGCTCGCGACCGAACGCGTCGGGAACATGCATTGAAGATCGGTATCTGAAAGTGCGACGCCGTTGTTGTCCGTTTCGTGGCATAGCCAACGAATCTCTCTGTTTTGCTCCTCAGTCCACGGGCGATTTTTGTCGTGTACGAATTCACTCGTGGGAACCCATCGACAGATGCCACCCTTTCTCTCCCACCCGCTCGACCTCGGCTTGGACAATTCTTCCCGCAACGTCTTCAGCGGTGTCATGCGTGGTTCACCGCTCGGCGGGCTCTCCATCGCGCTGTCTCTTTTGTTCGCGTCGGACGGGCAACCGGGCCAGGGGCCGGGGTACACAGCACGCGCCTGCGCGTCGAGCTCCTCTGCACTAAAGATGTGATCAAACTTGCGAGGATGGTTGTACGCGTGCAAGAAACGCAAGCACGCACCAGACATGATTTCGTGTACCTCGTATCCACCGACAGCGACGACACCAAGCAGTCGCGTCGTCAGAGGCGCCACCATGGCCAAGTCGGTGAAATCAAAGTGCATCGTGTTCTCAATGACAGCCTTGATGGCGACGCCGCTCGGTTCACGCTGCGCCTCGAGAGAGGTGAACGACCCCCAACTGCTATTTCTACTCATGGTATTGAACGAAGCGTGCGAATGCTTCTTTTCCATGTCTGACGAATCAGCTCCTGTTGAACGGCGCGGCGGTCGGGGCGGACGACCGGCACATTCGTCGAGAGACGATCGAACAACCTCATTCTGTCTCTCTTCTTCAGCCGCTGTCGTCTCCTCCGTCACAGCTCTATCGTCTTCATCTTCTTCGTGAACGCTCTCCATGACCTCATCGAGTTTCCTAGGCTCTAACTCCGGCTCGACTTCAGTGGGGCACGCCGCCGGCGCAGTCGCCGCACAAAGCGAGGATGTCATTTCAGAGTTTGAGATGCAAAAGATGTCTCTGTTGCCCAGGAAGCGCGGGGCCTCGAACACGAGCAATGGACAGGGTATGCCCATTTTCATCCTGTTGTATCCGAACGGCCACATCCACGGATCAAGCATGATGACGCACTGAATACGAGTATCGAGCTGAGCCAGCATGCCGACGGCGGCACCACCAAAGGAGTGACCCATGGCGGCGACGCGAGTCAAATCTAAACGACCGTACAAGTAGCTCTCTGGATCTTTGCTCATCGCCGTGACTTGGTCTAAAGCGTGCATCACATCCAGCGCGCGCCATCTAAGGTGCTCGTTTCTAAATTTCCACCAGTTTTCCGGAATGGTGTCGTTTGGCATGTCGTAGCCTCTAAAGTCCGCCGTCGATCCATCCGGGTACAGCACCAACGCAGCGTCGTGCGGGTGATCGACGGTAACTATGACGTAGCCCCAACTCGCGAGTTCTTGCAACAGCGCGCTGTTCTGCTCCTTCATGCCCGTGAAAGAGTGCGAAAACATGATCACCGGAAACTCGCGACCGCTCGCCATCGGCGCGTTCTCCAACGCCTCCATGCGCACCAGCCTAAAGTAGTTGACGCACCATTCCGGGGCCCAGAAACTCACAGCAAGAGACTTGGCCAACAATGGCTCCAACCAGTTTGCCTTGCGCTTGTTCTTCTCCTCCTTGAGCTTATCGGTACACGCCGGATACCAAATATTAGCCATCAATTTACGATGCTCGGGAAACGAACCGCGACCCTTTGTATTTAACAACCAGTTCTTCCTCGACCGATCGATCCACATCAGCGTCCGCTTCCCCACCGGATACGGCCCCGTCGGTTTCGGCATCCTAAACACCGGAATCAACAGCCCACTGAGCACGCTCGCAAACGTCGTAGCCCCTCCGCTAAACGCCGCGATTCGTCTCGTCCAAAGCGGCAACTTACTCCCCGCCGCGCTCACCGTCATGCACAACCCCGTCCCGATGTACGCCGGCACCACCTGCCACCTCGCACCATCCATCTTCCACTGCGCAATCACCGCGAGCAGCGGCATCGCCCGCCTCGCCGGGTGCATCTTCGCCAAGCGCGCGTCCATCAGCGCTCGCTCGTTCGCTCGCTTTTGCGTAACCGTGCCCGCCCACGCGCGTCGCACCGAAACCACCGACGCGAGCCATAACAACGGTTCGAGCGGGCGGTGAAACGGTCCTCGGATCGCGCGGAACGCGCGTCCGATCGCGCGCCACACCATGACGACGAAGAAGAAGAACCGTCTCTTATTCCTCTAGACTGGAAACGGATTATTCCACACGCGGCGTCGTCTTCCTCTTTGTCGATTCACGTGCGCCACCGCGTCGCGCGCGCCCCTCGACCGCGTCGGCGCGCACACGCGTGAGTCACACGCGTGCGTTCCCGTCGACGCGTCCGCGACTCCTCGCGCGCGGACGACGCCGAACGCGTGCAACTCTGACGAGGCGAAAAGGAAAGATTTTTAAACGGTGTACTCGCGGATAAAGACGCCACCATTTATACGGGTTAACCTGTGGTTCAGTGATGGTATATGACTCGCCGAAAGTATTTAGTTTACATGTATTCGCTGGAGTTTTCACGACGCCCGCGCGACCGACGGCGCCAGACGGACGACGGCGGACGATCGCTGACGAGCGTTCGAGTCGTCGCGCGTCGCGGAGGAGGAGGAGGCGACGACGATGCGTCGAACGGCGCCCTCGCACGCCGGGGATCTCTCCCCGCAGCTCCCGTGGAGCGCATCGATGGCTGTGTGTGGACCGCGAGTTCGAAAGCTGCGAGGGCGCGCGCGCAAGTTGAGCGATGAGATGGCGACGCGGGCGGCGCAGCTGGCGCGAGCGGTGTGGACTGGACGGTGTGGAGGGGCCACGTCTCGGTTGCGGGGGAAGAGGAGGCAGCGGGCGATGATGAAGAGGTTCGTGCGGGTGATGTTTTTGATCGCCGCGCTCGTCGTCGTCGGCAGACGCGCGTTGGGTTTCGGGGGAGCGAAGAGGCATAAATTGAGACGGTCGGATATCCATATGATGACGTGGGCGGACGAGGCGGCGAAAGGGAGGGAAACGCATCACGCGAGGAGGTTGGTGTGCGGTTTGGATGGGGATCGGTTGAAGATGGATGGCAAGTTTGTGGGGAGGAATAGACAGTTTCGGCCTAGGATTTCAGAGTACGCGCCTAGTGGGAATTTTATAGGAGGACAATCGCGGGCGAAGACGATCGTTTTGACGGGATTGAACGCGAGTGAAAAGAATGCGTTGATGATGCTCGAAGCTTTCTTGACGCATTACATCGATTTCGGGAAGATTCCTGCGGATAACTTGTACGTCGTATTGCAAGTGCCGGATGAACGGCTGGCGAATGTGCAAGCCAAGCTCGTGCAGGTACTGCGAAAGAGGCGCGTGACGTACGACATGTACCGTGGGAAAACACTTTTACACAGCGATCTGTCGCGATATTGGCAAAAACAGCTCGCTAGTGTGACGAACGAGGAGGATTGGGTCATTCTCGCTGATATTGATGAACATTTATTCGTGCCGCCGAGACATGATTTGGGAAGCGAAAAGTACAGCATCCCACTGTTTCTCGAGCGTGCCGATGAATTGAACTACGAGCTCGTAAATGGGGTTTGGTTCGATCGCATTTCAGAAGATGGAAAACTCGACGTCTCAACCGACGGGAGTGCGTCCATGCACAAGATGTTTCCGCGAAAATGCCACGTCGGCCCGGCGTGCGACGTGCGTCGCTCTCCGCCGATGGAAAGAAAGGGTAAACCACTGCCGAGAGAAGGGATGGTGATCGCGCACAAGTTGACATTTTCTGTCAGTGATGCTCGCGTGTTGCATGACTTTGCGTTTGACGACGTCGTCACGGCGAGCTCTCTCAACATTCACGTCGACAACATCTTCCCCATTCCGATTTCGGTGCAGCATTACCAGTGGCACTCGGGCGCCGCACAGCAAATCCAGAGCGCTTCTTACGCGTACGGGAGATGCGAGATGGTCCAAGCCAGAGAGATGTCCGCGCAGCTCGCAGAGAAACTTCAAGTTGGGTTCATCGATGAGAAGGTGTGTCCAGAGTTGGCTTGCAGCAAATCTTCGTCAGAAGACGCCGACAAGTACATCAGGCGCATCGCCATCGTCACCACGGTCTGGGAACACGTCGACGGCGTGAGTCGTACCATGAAGCGATTTGCAGACTATTTACGAGGTCGGGACGATTCAAACGTTCTCGTCATGTCGCCAGATCTCGCGGAGCGAGATTACGTGCAAGCAAATTCGTACGACCACGTCCACCAACTCGTCGCCCCCGTGCCAGCGATTGAAGTTCCCGGTAGACCTGAGTACAAGATGGCTGCGCCGTTACAAGCGAGACAAAGAGCAGTGTTGGAAGCGTACAATCCGCAGGTTGTGCACGTCGCGGCGCCGGACATGCTCGGACACTCCGCGGTGAAATGGGCCGCCGAGGTCAAGGCATGCTCCGTCTGCTCCTACCACACCGCCTTTGACACGTACATGCAATACTACCGAGTGAGCTTGTTGTCGCATCCGATTCGACACCTTTTGAAAGACTTTTACTCGATGTGTGACGTCGTCGCGGTGCCTACGTACGCCGCAGCACAGCATTTGCGGTCGCTCGGCGTCCCAGGAGAGAAGATGGGTTTCTTCCCACGCGGCGTCAACCGAACCATGTACTCTCCGGAAATGCGCGACGAGGCGTATCGCAAGGAAGTCTTCGGGGCGCAACATGACGAGATTGTTATCCTCTGGGTCGCTCGCATCGTTCGTGAGAAGGGTTTGGCCAACTTCATCACGGTCGTTAAAGAATTGAACAAGGTGGCAAAGACGAGGACGGATTTGCCGCGGTTTCGCATTGTCGTCGCCGGTGACGGTCCAGATCTTGGATGGGTTCGAACGGAGCTCGAAGTCTACGACAACGTCATCATCCTCGGTCACAAGGGTGGCACCAATCTCGCGAAGACGTACGCCGCCGGCGATATCTTCTTCTTCCCTTCAAAGACGGAGGTCATTCCGAACAATCTTATCGAAGCCATGGCGAGCGGCTTGCCCGTCGTCACGGATGACGTCGGCGTGAACCGCGCCATCGTTCAGGATGAGATCAGTGGGATCATTGTCAAAGGAACATCTGCCATCACGAACGACGTCACGAACTACATCACCGCTCTGACACGTCTGATGACGGACAGAGACGTGGCAAAGAAGATGTCCCAGGCGGCAATCGACAGCACCGTCGGGTTGACTTGGGAGCGCACTTTCCAATCGCTTCTTCACGCCTACGACAGGTGTCGTCCGGGTCTTCCCTACGCCCGGCACATCGAACACGAAAATCTTGACAACCCATCCCTCTACCCGAAATCCTCGAGCGATGCGGTAGAGAAGTATCGCGACGTCATCGTCGACGCCGACGCTCCGGATAACTCTCTCCTCTATCGTATATCTCGCGGCATCACCGGCGGCTACGTCAAGTCTCTCGACGACGCCAAGAAGGATGACCTCGTCGTGTCAAACAATGAAAAATTTGAACGTTAGTCTGTGCGGTCGATTCGATTCCGGTTTTCGATTCGCTCGACCGCATGTTTTAGTCGAACGCGTAGTGTAATACTTGACAATATAGATTGGATTGACTGACTAAGGCGCCTCTTCACTCTGCGACGCGCGCGCGCATTCCGTTCGCGAAACACGCGCCTGACATTGATCCAGTCATGTTCGGAGTCTCCTCGTCGCTCAACTGCGGCGTCGCGCCGTCGACGACGACGGTAACGACGACGAAGTTGGAATGCCAGCGACAACGTCAACCGCTCACGACGATTCGACGAAGCGCGACGCGCGGACGAGTCGGCGCGGTCAGCGCCTCGACGGCGGCGGCGGTGATCTCGAACGGTAAATCTGCCATCGTCGTCGGCGCCGGTCCGGCGGGGGCGCTTACCGCGGCGCACCTCGCCGCGCTTGGTTGGTCCGTGGATGTGTACGAGCGACGAGGCGCGAGTAACAAGGTTGGACAGAGCGCTCGGACTTACAACGTCGTTCTCAACTCTCGGGGACTGGACGCGCTGAAATATGGTGGGGTCAAACTCGACGATGAACTCGTCGTCGATCTGAGCGGTACGGTGCGTCACGGGGAGAAGACGGGCTCAGTTTTCTCGAGTTCAGCGTTCGGCGGGAGCGTCGCTGTCAACAGAGCGGTGCTCGCGGCGACGATTGTTCGAGAGGCGAAGGAAAAGTACGGCGATTCCATTAGATTTCATTTTAACAAGTCGTTGTCTAGCGTCAATTTCAACACGCAGACGGCCGTGTTCGAGCGATTCGAAGGCGAAGACGTTTGTCCTTATCTCGAAGATGGAGAGTCGCTCTACGAGGAAGCGAGATACGATTTGCTCGTTGGCGCTGATGGCGTTCGATCGAGAGTCCGAAACGCCATCGCGGAAGAGTCGGCGGAATTCAACGTCACGCAAGTGGTGGATGGTATGAAGTATAAGAGCATCATGCTGCCGAAATTGGCTGGCTCGCCCGCGGGCTTTGAGGACGAGTGGTCCAGAGCGTTCCACACTTGGAGCCGCGGACAGTGCAGTTTGCTCGCGCCTCCGAACCCGGATGGGACGCACACGGGTGTCGTTATTCTTCCCGCCGAGGGCGAGTGGAACTGGGACGACATCTCGGCCCCGCAACAAGTGGATAAGTTATTCGCAGCCAAGTTTCCAGATGCATTTTCGGGCGTCATGCCGGCGAAAGATAGTGTGAAATTGGCAAAGCAACGAGCATCTCCGGGTGGTACGACGACCACTGTGAGTTCCATGGTTTATAGAGATAGCGTTGTTCTCATCGGCGATGCGGCGCATAGCTGTTGGCCGTCGCTTGGTCAAGGAGCCAACGTTGCGCTCGAGTCGACGCACGCTCTTCGCGTCACGTTTGAGGAACTCAAAGATGACCTTCCAAAGGCGCTGGAAACCTTCAACCGGCTTCGCAAGCCTCAGGTTGATGCGTGCGGACGGTTGTCCATGTCTGGGTTCGGTGGTGTCTCTCGAAGAACGATTTCAGGCTTGTTCTTTGCTCGAATCGTAATCATCAATCTCATCCACAAGCTTCTTCCGACGGTGTTCGATCGTCCGGCGATTTTTGAAGTGTCAAACTCGATGTATTCGTACGACGAGGTGGAGAAGATGATGCGTCAAGAAAATCTGCTCGCCAGTACGGTTGTCTTGGGTGTCATCTGTGCAGCCTGGTACTTTGTCATGAGAAACTTTCCAGGCGCCGTACGCGCAGTTGGCGCGCTCTTCAAGTCTGTCGGGACGGCGATGATGGGCGCCGTGTAAACGACGCGACGCGAGGAGCAGAAAAAACATTATTGTTGTTGATGGTTGGCAGATACGTTTGTACTAGTATATTTATCGTCGTCGTCGTCGTCGTCGTCGCGAGCGAGAACGAGAGCGAGAGCGAAATTTGAATGAAATGAGAAATGATGCAGTTGCATAACACAATTCCTGTCGCGTAGTGTGTGTGATCTAAAAAACAGCGTGCGGTGACGCATCGTAGCGTGTCGCTCGTGCGCCCCTAGTAGATGCGTTCGAGAACGTAACCAACCATACCCACCAACGAACGCTTTGCGTCGCTATCGGGGAGCTGTCTGAGAGAAGCCAACGCGATGTCTCCCTCTCGCTTGGCCAACTTTCTCGCCTCCTCGATGCCGTGCTCAGTGACGATGTCAATCGCCTTTTGCAAGTCGCCCTCCTTCTCAAACTGTCCCTCGATCAAACCGCGCAACTCTGGGTTGGATCTCAGCGCGAAAATCGTCGGCGCCGTCAAGTTACCACTCGCTAAGTCCTGACCCTGCGGCTTTCCGAGTTGTTCTTCCGACTGCGTAAAGTCTAAAATATCATCGACAACTTGAAACGCCAACCCGAGGTGCTTCCCGTATTCGTACATATCCACCTTGACCGACTCGGTGCAATCGCTAAACACAGAGGCAGACTTACACGAGGCGGCGATGAGAGACGCCGTCTTATTGTGGCTCTTTTCGAGGTATTGATCCAAAGTGAGGTCGCAGTTGAACAACGCCCCCGCTTGAGAAATTTCCCCGTCGGCGAAATCCGCGATGACTTGAGAAATGAGTTTGATCACCTCCAAGTTGTCCAAGTTGGCCAAGAACCAAGAGCTTTGCGCGAACAAGAAATCTCCCGCTAAGATTGCCACCCGCGCACCGTAAAGAGTGTGAATCGTCTCCTTACCCCGACGCGTGTCGCAGTCGTCCAACACGTCGTCGTGCACGAGCGACGCGGTGTGAATCATCTCGGTAATCTCCGCCAATCGTCTCTGCCTATCCGTAATATCACTCATCCCCTGCAATTTTGCCGTCGCGCGCGCCACCAAAAACACGAGCACCGGCCTCAACCTCTTCCCACCGGCACCAAAGATTTGATCCGCCGCCGCCAGCAACAACGGGTTCTTCCTCCCGATGATGTCCCTCAGGTTCATCCGCATCTGCTCCATATCATCCGCCACCGGCGCCGTAATCTGCGCGATATCGTACCCCACACCCTCATCGCTCGATCCAAACGACGTGTTGTGCTCGGGATCGAGCTCATCGAACGACGTCGCGGCCCCTCCCCCGCCCCGGCGCCCATCCGGAACCACCGCTCGAGGCGCCGCGCTCGCGGCTCTTCTCGGTTTTCTTCCCGTCCTCCTCCTCGCCGCGGCCGACACCGACGACGACGACGACGCTCCAACCCCGCGTCGCATCCCCGCCGCCGTCTGAGCGCGTCCGCTCGTCGTTCCGCTCGCCGTTCCGCTTCGCGTCACCAACATCATCGTTCGACCACCCAAAAAAACCCACGCCCGCGCCGATCGAACCGAACCGAATCGCGTTCAGCGACGTCGCGTTCAGCGTTTTCCGATCGCGGCGTCCGTCGCTCGCTTCGTGTGCGTCGTCCGGTCGTCGTCGTCGTCGTCGTCGTCGTCGTCGTCGAATCGAACCGAACGCAGTCGCGTCGGCGTGCGCTACTGACGCCGGCGGGCGTGACGTCGTCATCCTCGTGCCCGCGACGTACGTGTCGGCCGCCGACGTCATCC
>Ga0255768_10000631_pt1 | contig 36361 bp, 28 predicted proteins | sample 071ome_33_FD_179983 | JGI IMG/M metagenome (GOLD analysis project Ga0255768, IMG submission 179983) | Coastal salt marsh microbial communities from the Groves Creek Marsh, Skidaway Island, Georgia - 071412AT metaG (version 2) | ecosystem: Environmental > Aquatic > Marine > Intertidal zone >... | reverse complement strand
CAGTTTCGTGCGGCGTTAGAGGGCGACCCCATTTCTGCAGAGGCTACTGCCTATGGATTAGTACTGGCGCTCACTGCAGCGGGCCGCGCCGATGAGGCCGCACTCGCCCTCGATAGCATCTGGTCCGCTAACCGTGATCGGGTCGAATACGTGTTGGCCGCTGCGGATATCGCACTGGCACAGGGCAATGCCGACCGCGCAGTGAGTGGGCTGGAAAGCCGGCTGGAACTCTCGCCCGGTAACCACCCGTTAACTATGGCCTACGCCAATGCCTTGCATCAGGCAGGGTCACCCCATCTCGCCGAGGCAGTGTTACTGGAACAGTCTCGCAGGGTAAATAACGATCCAGGGCTCTGGTATCTCCTCGCAGAAGTACAGGGGTTGGCAGGGAATATCGTCGGGCTTCATCAATCACGAGCGGAGTACTTTATCTTGGTCAACGCGCTGGACGCAGCGGAGGCGCAGCTGGGCTACGCACAGCAACTGGTTGGCAATGACTTCACGAGAGCGTCCTTGATTAATGAGCGCATGCGCGACATTCAGGAAATGCGGGCTGCCATGGATCGAGGATAATCGCACGCGCCTGAGCCCACTGGAGAGCAATGCTGCGCAAGCCCGATGCTGTGGCGCAGAGCTCGCCGCCTGAGATCATGGCTGAAGTGTTTTCGCAAAATCCAGCATACGCTCCAATGGTCGCATCGCCGCCACCGCCAGTGCCTCGGGCACCTGGATTTCGTTATCCTCTCGATCAAACACCGCTGCCATGGCTTCAAGGTCGTTCATCGCCATCCACGGACAATTGGCGCAGCTTCGACACGTCGCACCCTGCCCTGCGGTAGGGGCAATGATGAATTGCTTGTCAGGCGCAGCTTGCGTGAGTTTGTAAAAAATGCCCTGATCGGTCGCGACGATGAAGATGGGGTTAGGCATCTCGGTAGCGGCACGAATTATTTGCGTTGTCGACCCCACTCGATCGGCCAGCTCAATAACACTGGCAGGGGATTCCGGGTGCACCAACACAGCGGCCTCGGGATGAACCTGCTTCAGATCACGGATACCGCGGGCTTTGAATTCTTCGTGCACGATGCACGCGCCGTCCCAGAGCAGCACGTCGGCACCTGACTCTCGCTGCACGTACTCCCCCAAGTGTCGATCAGGCGCCCAGATAATGGGCTTGTCCTGCGCAGCCAAATGCTCTGCCACATCCAGCGCTATGCTGGAGGTCACCACCCAGTCTGCGCGGGCTTTGACCGCCGCAGAGGTGTTGGCATACACAACGACCTCCCGCTCCGGATGCGCATCGCAAAACGCGGAAAATTCTTCGATTGGGCACCCTTCGTCGAGCGAGCACGTTGCCTCAAGCGTGGGCATCAGCACCCGCTTTTGCGGTGTCAGTATTTTTGCCGTCTCGCCCATAAAGCGCACCCCCGCCACAATGAGGGTTTCCGCCGGGTGGTCGCGCCCGAAGCGCGCCATTTCGAGCGAATCGGATACACAGCCCCCGGTCGCCTCGGCCAAAGCCTGAATCTCCGGTGCGGTGTAGTAGTGCGCCACAATCACCGCATTATGGGTCGATAAATGTCCGCGGATCGTCTCCTCTAACGCCTTGCGACGCGTCTCAGATAGGGTCACGGTTTCTCGCCGGTCAAGGTGCGTTTGCACCTGCTCGCGGATCTTCTCGAGTTTTGCCTGAGCTATGGACATGGTGGGAGTAAGGCTGGATGGTTGAACAACACTAGCATAGTGGAGAGGGCTTTATTTAGATCACCGGTTTTTAAAATTTGGCGATCTTTTTTCGCGCTGAGCCAAAATACCCTCTTGCACATCTTCCGACGCAGCGCAGGCCGAAGCCAGATCGGCGGCGGTTTTTTGATCCAACTCACCCACTTCTAGTTGCCGGATGATAGTGAGCATGCTGGTCACCGCCATCGGCGCCAGCGAAAGCAGCGCGCGCGCATATGCCTCTGCTTCCTCGCGTAATTGCGCCGCCGGGACAATCCGGTCGACAAGCCTCAGGGCCAGCATGTCATCGGTGGAAAATGTTTCCGCCGCCACCAGAAGTCTTTTCGCGAGGGGCACGCCTAACCGCTTTGTCAGACGCTCGATACCCTGAACCGGATAACAAAGCCCAATTGCCGCCGCGGGGATGCGCATCGCAATCCCCTCTCGGCCCAGCCGAAAATCGCAGCTCAATGCGAGCTCGGCGCCGCCGCCGAAAACATTGCCCGTCAGCACCGCGATCGTGGGAACCGATAATTCGGCAATCTGATTGGTCACCGACTGGAAGCGATCGCCGTTCAGTGATCCATCGAGAATTTGGGTCAGATCCGCCCCGGCACAGAAGATCCGGTCGTCAGAAGACGTAATGAGCAAGACGCGGGTAGTGGCATCGAGTGTCTCAAGCGCCCCTTCTATCGCATCGAGCTCTTCGCCACCCAGCGCATTGCGGCGCGCAGGGTTATCAAAAGATAGGGTGGCAATACCCTCTTGCTGCCGAAAAGAGATGGTGTTGGGCACGTCGGGGCTCTACTCACAACAATTATTCACCCCGCAAGTGTGGCACAGGGCTTGCCCGACACCCAACAGGGGCTGCGGTAGCGGCGTCGTCTCCCGGCTCCTGATAGAGAAACCGTTGCCAGCCGAGGGTCTCGGATGCCGAATGCGAGAATATTCGCCAAACAGGCTCCCATGGACAGGGTCAGAAAAAATACTTAAAGTTCAAATTCTTGAACTTTGAGGATGACCCAACGGGTCAGATTACTCCGAAACTGCCCGTGGAAAACCTCAACCCCGAACAACGATCGCCCTTCAGCCGGGGCTTGCAGCGCGAGACCAAGCGCGCCGCGGTGCTCTCCTGTGCCGCAAAATTGTTCAATACCAAGGGCGCGCGCTCGACCACACTGGCCGATGTTGCGAGTCGTCTGGGCCTCACCAAAACCAGTCTCTATTACTACGTGGCCACCAAGGAAGACCTGATATACCAGTGCTACGACGCCAATGTCAGACAAGCGCACAGGCAACTGGATGCGGCTGAGCAATACACCCACGCGCCGCTCGACTGTCTCATGCACTTCCTCGAGAGTCAGATCGTGACCACTCTTCGCGCGCTCGATGATGCCGGTGATTTTTATGCGGCGCCACTTGAGGTGGCGTCCCTCGCAACCGAGCACCGTCAGGCTTTGGAAGCAGAGTACCGTCGGCTGCTAAAGCGACTGATAGAGATAATGCAAAGAGGTATCAACCAAGGGGACATCAGGCCCTGTAATCCCGTGATTACGCTTCGCGCGATTCTCGGGGCACTCGACTGGTCTTTTTATTGGCTCTACGAAATGCCCCGAGAAGAGGCGGCGACGGTCAGTGGCGTGCTCCGGGATCTGTTCAGTCACGGGCTACTGGCGTCACCCTTGCGAGCGCAAGCAACGCCCCCACCCGGATTGGAGGCACTGGCAGTCGATGAGGACGTCTTCGATCGCGATACTCAGAACCGGCTTAAACAAGAGGCCTTCCTCAAAGCCGGCACCCGCTGCTTCAACCAAAAAGGTTTCAGCGGAACCTCCCTGGACGAAATCGCCCAACAGCTACAAGTCTCAAAGGGCGCCTTTTACTACCACTTTGCCAATAAAGAGGCGCTGCTGACCCAATGCTTTGACTACACCCTCGATCGACTGGATCAGGTCATGATGCGGGTCGCGTCTCTCGACGGCTCACCTGTGTTCAAACTGGAAGTCGCCTGCCAACACATATTTGCGTTGCAGAACTCTGATCAGGGGCCGCTGGTGCATTTTAATGCCATCACATCGCTGCCACCCGCAGTCAGACGACGCCTGCTGGCACGCTTGGGAGCGGTTCACGGGGTGCTGGAGCGCTTTATTGCAGACGCCATCCAGCAGCAGCTGTTTCGCCCAGTGCCAGCGGCTGTCGTTATTCAATTACTGACCGGCGCACTGAATGCCGCCATGGACTTAGCGACATGGCAGTCAATTGACTCCCTGGAGCAGGGAGCCAGCGATTATTTCTCGGTCTTTTTTCAGGGACTACAAGTCACCCAGCAGGTGTAACAGGAATTTAAGTGAAAACTTTTATAGAAGTGGTCGAGCATATCGCGCCACGTAAAACAGGGGCGCTGACCTTTGTTGGCAACAGTTTGATGCCACAGAGCCGCATTTTTGGCGGGCAGGTGGTGGCCCAGTGCCTTATGGCCGCTAACCAGACCATCGAACCACCACTCGAGGCACACAGTCTGCACGCCTACTTTTTGCGCGCCGGCGATCCGACCATCCCGATTGAGTTTGACGTCGACCCAATTCGCGATGGGCGGTCTTTTTCTACCCGGCGCGTGGTTGCAAGGCAGCGTGGCGAGGCAATCTTTAATACCTCAATCAGTTATCACGTTGATGAAGAAGGCGTCTCTCATTGCTTCGAGATGCCTGATATCGCGGCACCAAAAATCGAGGCGGACGATCTGTCCACGTTCGTCGGATTAAGCACAAAACCGGGTGATCCTAATCTGATTGAGCTTTATCAGATCGAACGGCAGCGCGTGACTCAATACCGTGCGGAAGTTCAGCCCCCGATCGGACGCTCGTGGTTCCGTACAGTGGGCTCCCTCCCCGCCGACAAGGCGATCCATCAGGCGGCCTTGGTGATGATCTCCGACTACTCACTGCTCAGTACCGTCTTTTATCCGCACCCGTCGAGTAATCCGTTCAAAGACTTCATGGCAGCCAGCCTGGATCACGCGATTTGGTTTCACCATCCGGGCAAAATGGATGAATGGGTGCTGTATGACTGCGACACGCCACGGACGGGCGGCGGCAGAGGGCTCAGTCGCGGTTTTTTATGGGCACAAAACGGCAAATTGCTGGCATCAACTGCGCAGGAGTCGCTGATGCGGACCAAGCGTCGCTAGTTAACGATACTCTCGAGCATTACCCCTCGACTCACCCATGCCCACTGACCACCTGAGACGGAGAGATGATGCACCGAACCGTTACTGGGCATGCATTGCAGCACGGTATCGTCGCCGGATATTTTTGACGCCACCGAATTGATCACCAGAAAGTGGGTAAAAATAACCGTGGGTCCGCGGCACGCTGCCAAGGCGTCAAAAATACGCGACTGCCAGGCCGCGACAGTGCTGGGAAGCTCACTCCAGGTCGCCTTTAACACCGACTGTATCCAGGCATGGCGCTCGTCCAGCGCACCCGGCGAGGGCAACTCAATAAAGCGCGGATCAGTGACCAGCTGCTGCTGACGCAAACGGGCCAGCGGCGCACCCGTCTCCAGGGTGCGCCGCTTGGGGCTGCTGAGCAGACTGGCAGATTCGGGTACCACAGGAGTCAGCAGTCGCTCGGCGGCTCGTGCCTGCTCATGCCCCAGCGGCGATAACCCCGGATCAATATGTTCGCCAAACTGTGCTGCGGCCTCGCCGTGACGCACCAGCCAGATATCAGCCACAACGCGGTTACCGATAAGTGACCAACGACTCGCCCAACTGCTGACTCAGCAACTGCAGGTGCGCGGTGTCATTGAAGTTAGAGAGCGAAATGCGTCCCCGGGAGAAAATCAGTCGGGTGATAGAACAATTGAACACCGGCTCATAGAAACCGTAGATCTGGTCGTGTCGTGCCCCCAGCACCCAGCTCACAGCGGTCGCGATGGTGCCGCCGGATGTGAAAATCGCGGTATCGCTCCCGCCGGCCGCGCGCGCCATCGCATCCTCGAGTGCACCTTTCACCCCCGCTCGATAGTCAGACCAAGAAGGGGTATTGGGTAACTCCGGACAGTCTGGAGATACCCACGCATTGAATACCGCCTGAATCACTTTCTGATATTGCTTGCTGTCACTGCGTCCTGCCTTCACGCGTTCGGCGAAGGCGGCGTCCTGCTCGCACAGAAGCGGTAACAGCGCCGCAATCTGCCCCTCGTTGTCGACCTCGTTTAGACGGGGGTCAATGTGTAACGTGGCCGCATCAGGCTGACTGGCCAGCACTCGCTCGCCCGTCTCGCGCTGGCGTGACAGGTCGCCGCTCGCCGCCTGCGCAAAGTGGAGGCCGATATCGGCAAAGAAGCGCCCGGATACATCAGCCTGCCGCTGGCCCAGCGGAGAGAGCTGGTCATAGTTATCGCTACCAAAGGAGGCCTGCCCGTGCCGAATGAGATAAAGCGATGCCATGGCTATGCGGCCTCCTTCGGTCGGGAAAAACGAACCCGTCGCGGATAAGGATAAAAGTCTTCGACAAATCCCTCGCGCAGCTTGTTCTGTAAGCGGATCCAGAAATCCGCGTCGTAGAGATCTGCATGCTGGGCGTCAAAAGCTTCACGCGCGCGGGCATTACCGGAAAAGAACAGGCGGAATTCCTCGGGGAATATGTCCTTCGGACCTACGGAGTACCAGGGTTGCCCGGACATCTCATCCATTTCATCCCGCGGCGGTGGAATGCGCCTGAAATTGCAGTCCAGCAATGGCTCAATTTCATCGTAGTCATAAAACACAACACGTCCATGTCGGGTGACACCGAAGTTTTTCAACAGCATATCGCCCGGGAAGATATTGGCGGCAGCGAGTTGCTTGATCGCATTGCCATAATCGTTCATCACCTCATTCACTTCGTCATCCGTCGCATTCTGCAGGTAAAGGTTTAGCGGATTCATGCGCCGCTCGACGTAACAATGCTTGATGATCAACGCACGGCCATTGACGCGAATTTGGGAGGGACATGTGGTATTCAACTCCTCCATCAGCTCGTCGGAGAAACGGCTCGCGTCAAACACCAGATTATTGAATTCCTGCGTATCTGCCATCCGCCCCGCCCGATCCCAGCGTTTCACCAGATGGTATTTGTCTTTCACGATCTGGTGCGTGACTTCCTTAGGCGGAGTGAAGCGGTCCTTGATGATCTTAAAAACATACTCATAAGACGGCAGCGTGAACACCGTCATCACCATACCCTTGATCCCCGGAGCAACAATAAAGCGGTCCTCGGTCGAGCGAATATGACGGGTCGACGTCCGGTAAAAGTAGGTTTTGCCATGTCTGAAATGGCCTATAGCACTGTAGATCTCTGAAATTTCCTTTTTCGGCATAAGCTGCTGCAGGAACAACACGTACTGGGAGGGAATCGACGCATCCACCATGAAATAGCTGCGAGTAAAAGAAAACAGCAGACTCACCTGATCGGAGCCAAACAGGAATGCATCGACATACACTGCAGGTTGTGCCGGGTCATCATTGTGCAGCACGGGCAACACAAAGGGCATTTGGTCGCCGTCACAATAGAGCCGCCCGACAATGTAACTCGCTTTATTGCGAAAAAAATGATGCTCCAGCACTTGCAGCTCGACGCTATCGCGTCCCAAGTCAAAATGCGCGGTCATGTGCCGCTCGATCGCCGCACATATGCTGGCGACATCACGCTCCCGGTCCTCGAAAGGAATGTTAAATGCGTAATCGTCGAGTAGGCGACTAAACGCACCCGCGGGGTCTCCTGCCACCGGATATCGATTGACGACCCGCCCCATATCAACCGGCGGCACATCCCCCTGCGGCGAGAAGACAAAGGCGTACTCGTTGCGAATGCCGCGGTGGCCAAAATGGGAGTTGAAAATAGAGTTGTAAAAGGTCTCTGCGATCTCGAAATTGGTCTTGCCCTGAACGAGACTGGCATAAATACTGCGCGTTGCAGACCAGAAACCCAAATCGTTAATCTGCTCGCCGGCGATCTGGCGCGCCACGCTCAGGGTCTCCATCACCGTTTCTTTGTAAATATCGATCCGGCGACTCGATACCTCTGCCATGCGGGGCCATTGAGCTTGCTCAAAGCGAGTCCGCGCAGCCAGCGTGATGTTTTCAAACTCGGCAAAATAAGCATAGAAGCCGTTCAGGATGACCCGGGCAAAACGCTGCTGTCTGTCCAAAGGGAACCCCCAGGCGAATGTCAGGGGAGTGTAGGGGGCTGCATGTTGCGGCGCAATTTCCGCATACCGCCAATCCAGCGGTCGTAGTTGTTCGCCTTATTCAAGTGATACTGCTGCACCTGCTCATGGGGCAGAATCAAAAACCGTTCTTCCCTCAAACCTATTATCGTCGCCTCGGCCACCTCCGCCGGACTCAGGATGCCATCGAGCCCCGCGCTACCACCATCGCTACCACCCAGCATGGCGGTGTCGACCGCTTGCGGACACAAACAGCTGACCTTGATGCCATCATCGCCATGAGAGATTGCGAGAGACTCGGCAAATCCAATCGCCGCGTGCTTGGTCGTCGCATAGGCCGCTGTGTAGGGTTGGCTGAGGAGACCCGCCGCGGAAACAGTATGTAAAAAATAGCCCTCGCCACGGCGGATCATGTCGGGCAGACAGGCCCGGGCGGCATATACATGCGCCATCACGTGGACTTCCCAGTTGCGTTGCCAGACATCATTGGGACTTGAGGTCGCCCAATAGTCTCTGCCATCGAGATTGAGAATACCGGCGTTCGAACAGAATAAATCAATCTGGCCAAATTCAGCCTCGGTATCCGCCACCAGCGCTGCAATAGCCGACTCGTCACACACATTAACCGCGTGGCTCTTGCCCCCCAACTCCGAGGCCAGTGCAGCGGCTGCGTCGCCGTTGAGGTCAGCAATAACGAGACCCCTAACACCCTCCTCGCGAAATCGTCGGCAGAGCCCGGCGCCGATACCGCTGGCACCACCTGTGACGACAACCACCTTGTCGCGGAGCTCCATGATCAGGCCGCGTAAGCGGTTTCGATGTAACGACTGCGGTGATAGTTTGCGTCACCAAAGGTGGTATTGATCATCATCAGACGCTTCGCGTAGTGGCCAATATCGAGCTCGTCAGTCATACCCATACCCCCATGGAGCTGGATCGCCTCGCCAAACACGTGTTTGCCGTTACGATCGATCAAAACCTTCAATGCGTGAACGGTTTCCGCTGCCATCGCGGGGTCCTGCTTGTACTCACACAGGGCTTTGAATAACAGCGACTTGCTCTGCTCGTAGGCCATCATGGTATCAACCATACGATGCTGAAGCGCCTGATAGGAACTGATCGAGACGCCAAACTGCTCGCGCGTCTTGGTGTATTCAAGCGTTTTGGCATTCAGGACACCCATGATGCCCACCGCCTCGGCTGCCAGTGCAATGATGGCCTCATCGGCCAGCGCGTCCACTACCGGTAGCGCAGTACCCTCCTCTCCGAGCAAGGCATCCGCTGATAACGCCACATCTTTGAACGTGATATTCGCTACACGTTGCCCGTCCATCATCGGGTAACTCATCTTCTCGACACCGGCGGCGGCCGCGTCGACCACAAATAACGACAAACCCTCGCGATCAGATTGCGCACCGGAGGTGCGTGCCAAGACCACCAGGTGATCCGCTTGCTCGCCATTAAACACCACCACCTTCTCGCCGTTCAGCACATAGCCGTCACCCGCGCGTGTCGCGGTGGTCTGGCAATCATGGAGTGCAAAGCGGCTCTGGCGCTCGACATACCCAAACGCCCCAAGGACTTCGCCACCAATGATGCGCGGCAACCATTCGGCCTGTTGCGCTTCATTACCCGCCCGCTTGATGAGGCCACCAAAGAGCACCACTGTGGGGAAGTAAGGCTCAACCACCAGCCCTTTGCCCAGCTCTTCCATGACCACGGCCATATCGACGATATTGCCGCCAAAACCGCCGTGCTCCTCGGCAAAGGGAATCGACAACCATCCCAGCTCCGCAAACAGCTGCCAGTTGTCGCGGCTCATGCCCTGCTCCGAGGCGACAATTGCCTTGCGGGCATCCCAGTCGTAATCGTCTTGCACGAAGCGCGCGATCGAGTCGCGGACCATTTGTTGCTCTTCAGTAAAGTCAAAATTCATGGTCGGCAATCCTCACTCAAGGCCCAGCACATACTTGGCAATAATGTTCTTCTGCACCTCATTAGAGCCCCCATAAATGGTCGCAGCGCGGCCATACATGTAGGACCGGCGCGCGTCCGGCGCAAAAGCATGCCCCAGCGCATCGGGGTCCAGATCAATCGGCAGTACGCCTTGATAATAAGCAGCGATTTCCATCAGCAACTCTTGAGAAGCCTGCTGCAACTCGGTGCCCTTGATCTTCAATAGTGAGGATTCTGGCCCGGGAAAACCGCCCGCCGCCTGAGTGGCCAGCGTGCGCAGCTCGGTGAATTCCAGCGCCATCAACTCCACTTCGATATCGGCGAGACGCTGCTGGAAGCCGGCATCGTCGATCAAGCGCTGGCCGCCGTTCTCTTCCTTTGCCGCGACTTCCTTGATGACGCGCACGGCACGCTTTACGTCGGCAACACCGGCAATACCCGTGCGCTCGTGAGCGAGCAAAGCCTTGGCAACCGTCCAGCCCTTGCCCACTTCGCCGACGACATTCTTGGCCGGCACGCGGACATTGTTGAACTCCACTTCATTCAGGCTATGGTGATTGTCGATGGAAATGATGGGGTTCACCTTGATCCCCTCAGATTTCATATCGATCAATATAAAAGTGATGCCCTCCTGCTTCTTGCCGGAGTTATCGGTACGCACCAGGCAGAAAATCCAGTCGGCATACTGCGCATAGGTGGTCCAAATCTTGGCGCCATTGATAATGAAATCATCGCCATCGCGCTCGGCTTTTGTTTTCAAGCTCGCGAGATCCGAGCCCGAACCTGGCTCGGAGTAGCCCTGACACCACCAGTCCTCACTCTTCAAAATGCGCGGCAGAAAATAGGATTTTTGCTCGTCCGTGCCGTAAGCCATGATCACATTAGCCACCATCACCAAACCAAAAGGCACGACGTTGGGGATGCCGGCGAGAGAACGCTCGGTCTCGTAGATGTATTTCTGGGTTGCGGTCCAGCCCGTGCCGCCGTATTCGGCGGGCCAGTTGGGGGCTACCCAGCCCTGGTCATACAGCTTTCGCTGCCACTCCTCGATCGCGCTCTTGTAATCGGGAGAGCGCAATCGTTTTTGCAGTTCGGGGGTATAGGCCTCGGCAAAAAAGCCGCGCACTTCATCACGAAACGCTAAATCTTCAGCGGAATATGCGGTATCCATGGTTCACCTCACAAGAAGGATCCCTCGGGCAATAGCGCCGGAAGGTGTTTTTTGAATTTTGAGTATGTTTTCTGACTAGACGGAATGTAGGGAAGTTAGGGGCCCATTGCAACCCCGCTACGGCGCATCGCGCGCTCGTGCCCGGTGGTATTTATCACAGCGCGTAACCACGGCGCGGGGTGTCGGTTAGCACTGGGCCCGCCTCACTGCAGCCTTTCAGCGTGGCGCTTCAATACAAGAGGGAAAACAGCTTGCGTTGGTATTCCGCCGCGAGGGGATCGCCCTTGCCAATGGTCGCAATCATATCGAGATAAACACGCTTGGCCTCACCGTTTCCCCAGTCCCGATCGGCGCGCAGCACCACTAACAGATGCTCCAAGGCCTCGCGATACTGGCCATGAGTGCCCAGCTGCACGGCCAATTTGATCCTGACCTCATGATTCTGCTCGTCTCTGGCAAGATCGGCTTCCAAGGCCTCTACTTCGGGTGATCGCGCCGCCTGTCGCTGCAACTCTATCTGGGCCATCAGTTGCTCGTAACGCGCATCCTGATCCACCATTCTGATGTCCGCCAACAGGGCTTCGGCCTCATCCAGTCGATTAGCGGCAATCAACGCGCCCGCATACGCCATGGTGAACTCGGGTTTCTGGCCCGAATCCTCCCAAGCCCCCCGATACAGCGTCAGCGCACCCGGGATATCACCCTCGGCCATAAGCTGCTCTGCCTCTGCCAGCGCATCGGCCTGCGGTGAGGGCACGTGCTTGTCGAGCATCTCTCGCACCGCCGACTCTGGCTGTGCACCGGAGAATCCATCGACCGGCTGACCGTCCTTGATCACCATAACCGTGGGAAGTGATCTCACGCCAAGTTGCTGCGCCAGCATCTGTTGCTCATCGGCGTTGACCTTGGCCAACAGGAAGGCCCCCTGATACTCGGCCGCCAACTTTTCGAGGATCGGCATCAATTGTTTACAGGGACCACACCAGTCCGCCCAAAAATCCACTACCACCGGACGGTTTAGGGACTCCTCAATCAGTAGCGTCTGGGCATTACTCTCGTCGATATCAACGACGTGATTGGCTGCATTCATGAGCCGCTCTCCTCACTGGCTAACACATCCTGCATGCTGAACTGGCCGGCAGATCGCCCTACCAACCAACACGCCGCCGTCACCGCACCTGAGGCAAAAGCCGATCGGGAGCTCGCTTTGTGCGTAATCTCGAGGCGCTCGCCATCGCCGGCAAAAATAACCGTGTGGTCGCCCACAATATCCCCGGCACGGATTACGCTGAATCCGATCGTCCCAGGCTCCCGGGCACCCGTTCGGCCCTCTCTGGAGTAGACCGCGACCTCCGACAGCTTCTTGCTCTGTGCTGCCGCCACCGTATCACCGAGGGCCAGCGCCGTGCCCGAGGGGGCATCGATTTTATGGCGATGGTGCGCTTCCAGAATTTCAACATCGACAGTTTCGCCGAGAGCGCGGGCCGCGGCTTCTGCGAGTCTGAAAGTCAGGTTCACACCCGGGCTGAAATTGGCAGACTGACACACTGGAATGTCCCGCGTCATTGCTTGCAATTGCGCAGTTTGCGCATCAGTAAAGCCCGTGGTTCCCACCACCATTGGCACGCCGTGGGTGGCGCATACCTCAGCATGGGATAACGTGGCCTCTGGGACCGTGAAGTCGATTAACACATCAATCTCATTGATTGTCGCCGCCAAATCGGCACCGACCAAGGTGCCACTCGCGCCCACACCGAGCAGCTCTCCAATATCGGCGCCAATCAGTGAAGACCCCGGCCGTTCGATTGCAGCAGTGAGCTGACAGTGCGCTTCACGCCGGGAAATCGTCTCGGCGAGCATTCGGCCCATGCGCCCCGCAGCCCCGGTAATGCCGATCCTGACGGTCATCCGGTCATCCCATCAAAAAAATTCTTCACGCCCTCGAACCAACTGCTCTGGCGCGGTGACTGTTGCTCGCCCCCTGCGCTGAGTGCACTGCGGAAGTCTTCCAACAACGCCCTCTGCTCACGGGTGAGGTTAACGGGGGTTTCCACCACTGCCCGGCACAGCAAATCGCCAACGGGGCCGCCTCGCACGGGCTTCACGCCCTTGCCGCGCAAGCGAAACATCTTGCCCGTCTGGGTCTCGGCTGGAATTTTCAGCTTCACCCTGCCATCCAGGGTGGGGACCTCAAGCTCGCCTCCCAGTGCGGCATCGGCAAAGCTAATGGGAACCTCGCAGTAAAGATGACGTCCGTCACGCTCAAACAGGGAGTGCTGCCGCACCGCAATCTGCACGAACAAATCGCCGGGGGGGCCGCCCGCCGGGCCGGCCTCACCTTCACCGCTCAAGCGGATCCTATCGCCCGTGTCGACACCCGGCGGTACTTTGACCGAGAGGGTCTTGGTTTTTTCGACCAAACCCTGTCCTCGACACTCGCCGCAAGGATCCGAGATCGTTTGGCCCCGCCCCCGACACTTGGGACAGGTCTGCTGAACCTGAAAAAATCCCTGCTGCGATCTGACCTGACCGCTGCCGCCACACCCACCACAGGTAGTGGGGCTACTGCCAGGTTTTGCACCGCTGCCGTCACAAGGATCACAGTGCTGTAGTGAGGGCACCCGGATCTCGGCAGTTGAGCCTCTGACGGCTTCTTCCAAAGAAACCTCGAGGGTGTAACGCAAATCGGAGCCGCGCTGCGGCCCCTGTCGGCGCCCGCCTCCACCGCCGCCAAATATGTCGCCGAAAACGTCACCGAAGATGTCCGAAAAACTGCCGCCCTGAAAACCGCCGCCACCCATTGACGGGTCGACACCCGCGTGACCGAACTGGTCGTAGCTGCCGCGCTTACTACCGTCTGACAAGACCTCGTAGGCTTCTGTCGCCTCTTTGAATTTCGCATCAGCGTCGGCATCGTCCGGATTTCGGTCCGGGTGATACTTCATCGCAATGCGACGGTAGGCCTTCTTAATATCCTGCTCACTCGCCGACCTGTCGACACCGAGCACTTCGTAATAATCGCGTTTAGACATAGTTCCTGTGTGCGCTCAGTAGACGCGCATCACTTCCTCCCTAAAAACGGACGCGGGCGCAATGATCAGATCATGGCCCGCGTCGGATCAACCTCTTCCCAGAGGCGCTTCAGGATATCCCTCTCCCGAATAGAGAACAGCCCTCAGGCTCGTTTGTCTTCCTTAACTTCCTCAAACTCGGCATCGACCACGTCTCCTTGGTCTGGCTCGGCGCCCGCATCCGCGGCATCCGTCCCGGCTGGCGCATCCTGCGCTTGCTGTGCGGCATACATCTTCTGCGCAACACCGCCCGTTGCCTCGGTCAGTTTCGTGGTTGCAGCTTCCATCGCGCCCGCGTCATCCCCTTTTATTGCCTCTTCAACTTCAGCAATTGCAGCTTCGATCGCGCTACGCTCATCCTCTGTCGCGTTGTCACCCGCCTCTTCCAGCGTCTTGCGAGCAGCATGGACCATACCATCGGCCGTATTGCGTGCAGCCACAACTTCCTCAAATTTCTTGTCGGCTTCCGCATTCGCCTCGGCATCCTGCACCATTTTTTCGATCTCATCCTCCGACAATCCACCCGACGCCGTAATGCGAATGGACTGCTCTTTCCCTGTCGCCTTGTCTTTTGCAGAGACGTTGAGAATACCGTTGGCATCGAGATCAAAAGTCACTTCGATCTGGGGCATACCGCGCGGAGACGGCGGGATGTCAGCCAAATCAAATCGCCCAAGGGACTTATTCTGGGTCGCCTGCTTTCGCTCACCTTGCACCACGTGGATCGTTACCGCAGTCTGGTTGTCTTCAGCGGTTGAGAACACCTGTGACTTTTTCGTAGGGATGGTGGTGTTCTTCTCAATGAGCGGCGTTGCCACACCACCCATGGTCTCGATACCCAGCGTGAGCGGAGTAACATCCAGTAGCAACACGTCCTTCACATCGCCCGAGAGCACGGCACCCTGAATCGAGGCGCCCATCGCCACGGCCTCATCGGGGTTAACGTCTTTGCGCGCTTCTTTACCGAAGAAATCGGCCACCGCTTGCTGCACCATGGGCATCCGAGTCTGTCCACCCACCAGAATGACGTCGTTAATCTCGCCGGGAGACAAGCCGGCATCCTCCAACGCGGTCTTCACGGGCACCAGCGAGCGCTTCACCAACTCCTCAACCAGCGACTCAAGTTTGGAGCGGCTCAATTTAACCACCAGGTGCTTGGGACCGGTGGCATCCGCAGTGATATAGGGCAAATTGACTTCGGTCTGCTGGGAACTCGACAGTTCTATCTTGGCTTTCTCAGCGGCTTCCTTGAGACGCTGCAGCGCCAGTGGATCGTTGTGCAGATCAATGCCGTTCTCTTTCTTGAATTCTCCCGCGAGGAACTCGATCAGACGCAGGTCAAAGTCTTCACCGCCGAGGAACGTGTCACCGTTCGTCGCCAACACCTCAAACTGGTGCTCCCCGTCCACTTCGGCGATTTCAATAATCGAAATATCAAAGGTACCGCCACCCAGGTCGTAGACCGCGACCGTACGATCCCCCTGCGCCTTATCCATACCGTAGGCCAATGCCGCTGCCGTCGGTTCATTGATGATGCGCTTGACTTCAAGACCTGCAATTTTGCCCGCATCTTTCGTCGCCTGGCGCTGGGAATCGTTGAAGTATGCCGGCACGGTAATGACCGCCTCGGTGACCGTCTCGCCCAGATACTCTTCCGCGGTCTTCTTCATCTTGCGCAGTACTTCGGCCGAGATCTGGGGCGGGGCCATCTTGTCATCGTTAACCTGCACCCATGCGTCGCCACTCTCGGCCTTCACAATCTTGTAAGGCACCATTTTGATGTCCTTCTGCACGACGTCGTCGTCGAACCTGCGGCCGATCAGTCGCTTCACTGCGAACAGCGTGTTCTGCGGGTTGGTCACCGCCTGACGCTTTGCAGATTGACCGACCAGAATTTCCTTATCGTCGGTGTAAGCGACAATAGACGGGGTTGTCCGGCCGCCCTCTGCGTTTTCGATCACTCGAGGCTTACCACCCTCCAGCACGGATACGCAGCTGTTGGTGGTGCCCAGATCAATACCAATAATCTTTCCCATGTCTTTCTCCTTTGGTCCGGCTCTGTCTTATGCGGACCGGTACGCCGATCTGATTAGTGAGGCCCACCGTCTTGGCTGGCCTGTTTCCTTTGTTACCTATGTGGAGCCGATTCACGCAATTTCAAGCTCCACCAATACAATTCACATTGGCTACTGGCTGGGCGCCTTGGACACCATCACCATGGCGGGCCGCAAGAGCCGACCATTTAACGTGTAGCCCTTCTGCATCACTGCAATGACCGAGTTGGGCTCGGCATCAGGCTGCTCGACCAGACTCATGGCCTGCGCCGTCTCGGGATCAAAAGGCTCACCCATCGGGTCAACGACTTGCACACCATATTTCACCAACACATCCATGAAGCCCTTCCGCGTGAGCTCAACGCCTTCGAGTAATGACGCGCTGCCCTCGCTATCACCCGCTGACTCCAGTGCTCGCTCAAGATTGTCGACCACACTCAGCAAGTCCCCACAAATGCGTTCCAGCGCGAACTTTCTGGCCTTTTCGATTTCCTGTTCGGCACGTCGCTGCATATTCACTGCGTCGGCCTGCGCCCGCAGCGCCGCATCTTGCGCCGCCGCCAGCTCCGCCTCCAGATCCGCGGGCGCAGCCGACTCAGCGTCTACCTCGTCCTGCGCCTCTCCTGCCAAGATCCCATCTTCGGGGGCTTGGGTCTCGGCCGCAGTCGCCGCGTCCTCGCCTTCAATGCCAGGTTCGGTTTTTTCATCTTTCATGGAATTGCTCCGCTAACACTGTCTGCCGTGAGGCTGATCTTCCCCATGCGTCGGATATGGGGGTGACATCGCTGTTTTCAAGGGTTCAAAGGCTGTGCAGACAGAAAGCGGCGCGCAAGTGCGCCTACACCGTCAAGGCAGGATGTAGCACTGTCTCCGGAGTTACGCAGGGGGCGCCATAATGGCTCAGGGTGGCGAGCCTATCGAGTGGCAGGTAAAGGCGACGGTATTAGCGAGAAAGTGCCGCACTCAGCATGCGGGCGGTCACGTCCACAATCGGAATGACCCGCTCGTAGGCCATTCGCGTAGGGCCTATTACACCGAGCACACCCAGGGATTGGGCGCCCTGCGCGTAAGGTGCCGTGATCACACTAAAATCGCCGAAAACATCAAAACCGGCCTCTTCACCGATAAAGATCTGGATACCGTCGGCCCGGGAGCAGCGCTCCATGAGCTCCAGCAGATCCCGCTTGCGCTCAAAGGCATCAAACAGCTCCCGCAACTTCTGCATGTCCTCAGGGGACGCCTGATTCAGCAAACTGGCCTCTCCCGCCACCACCACACTATCGGCCGTATCCGGGTCGTCGATCGCCGCACTGGCCAATTCCAATGCCGCCTCCAGATAAGCGTCGATCCGCGAACGCGCCTCTGCCATCTCACGAACAATCTGATTTTTGACCTGCGATAGATCGCGCCCGGCGTAACGTTGGTTAATAAGGTCGGCCGCCGCTTTCAGCTGAGCTTCTGTCATAGCACGCTGCACCTGGATAATACGGTTCTGCACCTCCCGCTCATTGATCACCATAATTACCAGGACGCGATCTCCAGACAGCGGCAAAAATTCAATCTGCCGCAGTTGGCTACTGGCAGGCTTTGGTACGGTGACAATACCGGTTTGATAGGTGATTTGAGCGAGCAAGTTCGACGCCGATTGAACCAGCTCACTGGCGCTGCGATTAGGATCAAGACCAGCGTTCAGAGCTGACATTGCACCTTGCTCTACAGGGCCCACCTGCAACAGGCTATCCACAAAAAACCGATAGCCCTGAGCAGTGGGGATCCTTCCTGAAGAGGTATGTGGTGAGGCTAGGTAACCCAAATCCTCTAGCTCCGCCATGATATTGCGAACCGTTGCGGAACTCACCGAAAGCCCGCTTTCGCCTTGCAGATTTTTCGATGCCACCGGCTGCCCCTCGCGGATATGCATCTCCACCAAGGTTTTTAAAAGCGATGAGGCGCGCGGAGAGAGAGCTTCCAAGGCGTATCCCGTTAACTGAACCTGAACGTCGTTTTAGCACAGCCCGCGCGGATGACAAAGCACCTCCGAGCCTCCGCCCTTTAGAAACCGCGATTGTGCGGGCTTGGGCGCCCTAATGATGTTCACTCCGTCCGCAGACTGCGCTATAAATCTGCTCTCATACTCAGGGAACACCCCATGCTGCTCCATTTAGCCATTCAGGACTACGCCGTGGTGGACCACCTTGAGCTGGACCTCGCGGCCGGCATGACCTGCATTACGGGCGAGACCGGCGCGGGTAAGTCGATCATGCTGGATGCGCTGGGATTATGCATCGGCGATCGGGCGGACTCCCGAGCGATTCGTCCGGGCGAAGCCAGAACAGACATCACCGCCAGTTTTGACATCGCTAGAAACACCCGGGCAAAGGTGTGGCTCGCAGAACGCGATCTGGAAGCGACGGGGGAGTGCCTGTTGCGCCGCACAATTAACGCCGACGGACGCTCTCGCGCCTATATCAACGGCACCCCCGCTACCTTATCGGACTGCGCTGATCTCGGTCAGCTACTGGTCGACATCCACTCACAGCACGCCCACCAATCCCTGCTGCGTCGCCCGACCCAGCGCAGCTTGCTAGACACCTATGCAGAGGCAGAGGCGCTGGTTGTTGAGGTCAGCGATCTGGCCCAACAGTGGCGCTTACTGGAGGAGGAACACACCCGTTTAGTGGGGCGAACTGAGGAATCCGACGCGAGACGAGAACTGCTCTCCTATCAAATCGCAGAATTGGAAAGTCTGGATACCTTTGCCGGAGAGCTGAGCGAGCTGGAAGAACAGCACAAGCTGCTGGCCAACGCGGCATTCATCATCGAGTCAGCCAATGCCATTGCGTCTGGCTGCGAAACCCAACGGGACCCGCTCTCGCGACTGGTTCAACTCGCCAACGATGAGCGGATGAACAGCGACTCGACCCTAAATCTGCGCGAGCTTTTGCAGTCTGCACTGATACAGATTGACGAGGCTGCGGCTGAGACCGCTCGCTTTGCGGAGGGTATCGAGGTCGATCCCGAACGCTTGCGCACGACCGAAGAGCGCCTGGGCGCACTGCATGATCTCGCCCGTAAGCACCGGGTCGCTGCGGACGAGCTACCTGATCTCCTGGCGACGCTGCAAATGGAACTCGAATCACTCACGGGTGGCTCCGCGCAACTGGAGGATATTGAGCGGCAACTATCGGATACGGCACTGGCGTGGCGTCAAAGTGCCGAACAACTGTCGGCTAAGCGACACGAAGCAGCAGCGGTACTCGGTCAGCGGGTGATGGCAACGCTGGGTCAGCTGGCCATGCACAAGTGCGTTTTTGAAATCGCGCTGATACCCTTCGGCGATACTCGGCCCGACCCCAGAGGCGCCGAAGATGTCGAATTTCTGATTGCCACCAACCCCGGCGCGTCGCCCGGACCCCTGAGTAAAATTGCATCCGGCGGAGAGCTCTCCCGGATCAGCCTGGCTTTACAGGTGGTTGCGGCTGATACCGCAACCACGCCCACCATGATTTTTGACGAAGTTGACGTGGGTATTGGTGGCGGCGTTGCCGAGGTTGTGGGCGAGCTACTCCATACTTTGGGAAAACGCAGCCAGGTTCTGGTTGTCACCCATCAACCTCAGGTAGCGGCCAAGGGCAATCATCACCTGCTGGTCACAAAAGAGGGCGCCGATGAGGTGCATTCAACGCTGACCCTGCTCGAGGGCGAGGCGCGTATCCAGGAAATTGGGAGAATGTTGGGCGGTGCCAAACTTACCGATAATACCCTCGCGCATGCGCGGGAAATGCTGGAGAAAACCTAGGCGTCCCGCTTCTTGCGCACGTAGAGCACGAGCGAGTGATCGACGATTTCATAGCCCCGCGCTTCTGCAATCAAGTGTTGCCGGCGCTCAATTTCTTCATCAATAAACTCAATCACCTCACTGCTATCGATGTCGACCATGTGATCGTGATGACCGTCTGATGCCATCTCGAAAACGGAATACCCTGCCTTGCCAGTCCGCTCCGGGTTGTCATTGAAGTTATGCCTCTTGACCAACCCTGCGCTCTCGAACTGGGTCAGCACGCGGTAAACCGTCGCCAGGCCAATATCCTCGCCCATGTCGCGAAGGCGCTGGTATAGGTCTTCTGCACTAAAATGATCTCCCTGTTCGGAGGCATCGCTCAGCATCGACAGGATCTTGAGCCTTGGTGCCGTGACTTTAAGCCCCGCCTTCTTAAGTTCGCGATTCTCTGAGGACATGCGTGAATGGTTCTCTGCCAAGTGCGTTTGACGTTATCATGCCAGCCGCATTGCCACCTTGGAAGACAACGTGTTGAGAATCTGCCCGCATCCCCTGCTCTTGCCTGCTTGCTGCCTGCTACTGACGCTCGCAAGCTGTGGCAATAACTTCGGCTTTCCCGGTGTTTACAAAATTAATGTGGAGCAAGGCAATGTCGTTACCGAGGAGATGGTGGAGCAGCTACGGCCGGGCCTAAACCGGCGACAAGTGCGCTACATCATGGGGACACCTTTGATCGAGGACTCCTTTCACAGCGATCGCTGGGATTACCGCTATCTGCTGCGCAATGGCAATCAAACGATTGCCGAGACACAGCTTACGCTATGGTTTGAAGATGATGAGCTGGTGCGGGCAGAGGGCCCTGCTGCGCCGGACTGGGGTCAGTCTCAGTCAGAGTCAGCGTCGGATGAGGACGCAGACGCCTCAGAGGATTGATCCGCAGCTGCGCGCGCGGCCTTGGCCTTCTCGGCTCTCGCTTTGCGAACGGCTTTAGGATCAACTTGCAGCGGACGATAGATTTCCACGCGCTCGCCTGAGCGCACTTCACGGTCATGGGTGACCGACTTACCCCACACTCCCAACTTCACCTCAGGCCCCAGGGTCAGGTCATCAAAAAACGCGTCGATCCCACTTTGCATCACCGCCTCCAGCGCCGTCGTGCCGGGAGGGACGTTGAGCTTTATGATGCGCTGCTTTTCTGGCAGCGCATACGCGACTTCTATGGGGACGTTTTCGCTCATCTCATGCACAACTCTGATTCAGGCAATTGGCGCCATTTTGACGACACGCGCGCCAATATCCGCAGCTCAGGATAACTGCTGCGTAGCGCGGGACACCACAGCGTCAACCAAGTCCAGCGCGACTTTATCAAAGAGGCGACCAACGGCGACACTTGCCAAGCCACTCGCCATCTGAAAATCGAGGCGCAGGGAGACCTTGCAGGCAGATTCTCCAAGGGCGCGGAACCGCCACATACCGGCAAAATGGTCAAATGGCCCCTCCTCCAGTGCAAGTTCCATGCGCTCGGGACGGTGCAACGTGTTGCGGGTGGTAAAGCTGTGACTGACGCCGGCGCGAGACAGTCGCAAGGTAGCAACCACATTATTCTCCGTGCGCTCATGCACCTCAGCGGCCACGCAGCCATCCAAAAACTCAGGATAGCGTTCAATATCCGCCACCAGGCCAAAAACCTGCTCTGCGGTGAAGGGAATCAGCGCGCTACGTTCAATTACCGTCATGGCCGTAGTGTAGTGCAACTCAACCCGGCTGAGCGTCTTTTACAGAAAGCCCCTCATCAACCAGGCCACGCACACGGGAGGCACCAGCCAGCGCAGCACGCGCCACCACAGCCAGAACAGCCAAAGAGGCTCTCGATAGAGCTCACCACGCAGCACGGGGCGGGGCATCAGCCAACCCACAAACAGGCTGGTTGCGAGCAAGCTGGTGGGAATCAGCCAGTCAACGGTAACCGTGGCAAGAGAGGTCAATAGTGTGGCGTCGAAGAACAGGCATATCGAGACAATCAGTACGATCAGCGTGTGCGCCAGAATCGCCCCGCCCAAACGGCCCGCTCCCCACTCCCGTCCGATCATGAGCACCAGGGGTTCTATCAGAACCACCGTTGCGCTCGCGGCCACACAGCCCATGGAGAAATAGAATAGCGCGCCGTAGGTTTCGCCCAGTGGCAGATTGGCAAAGGCATAGGCCAGTCCAATAAATACGGTGGCCAAACCCTCGGCAGGCGCGACATTGACCTCAAACAGGGCGGCGCAAACGATAATGGCCGTGGTTACCATAAAGGCGGCGTCTAAAACCGCGACCGCTAAAATAGATCGGGCCCACGGCAGGCCGGGGGGCGCCTGCGCGCCCAGCGCCATGCCCAAACCCAACCCCGCACCCAGAGTGAGCCCTGCTGAGGACAGCGCGACCCATAGGGCGTCCAAACGCCAGGCGGAAAGGTCACGTGCAAACAAGAATTCGCTGACTGCGCGCAAATCGGTGTAGAGAAAAATAAAGTCCAACACACCCAAAAGGGTGATGGCCACGACCGGCAACACCGCCCAGGCGAGAAAACCCATACCGAGACGGATACCCAGCGCGGATAAAAGACCCGTGAACCCCACCAGGGCCAGAGCCGCCAAAAACTGGTGGGGGCCATCTTCGAGGTAATCGACATAGACCTCAGAAACATCAATGGCACTCGCAGCGGCAAGGTCGCCGCCGAAAATCAATGCCGCCCACCGAAAACACCACACTGCCATCAGCGTGGCCATCGCGGCCATTATCAGCCCCAGCAACCCCTGCAGGAGTGCCAAATACCGCCACCGGGAGTCCACATTGGCGGCGCTGGCCGCCCAGTGCATAGCGAGCCCTGGCGAGCCCCTGCCCAAACTGCCCAAAGAAACCTCGGCAATGAGAATTGGCACGCTGAGCAAGAGCACCGAAGCCGCATAGGCGAGAAAAAACGCGCCGCCCCCAAACTCCCCAATGAGATAAGGCAGGCGCTGCAAGTTGCCCAAACCTACCGCCACCAGCGTCAGCGACAGAACCAATGTGGTCCGTGCGCGCCAGGGCTGAGGCACGTTGTCATCGAGCACGCACCGGCTCCCTGTGGCCTTGGCTTAGCTGTAAGAATACCGGCGCGGTAAAAAACCGGCACCCGTATAATGCGGTCATGGCTAAAACCAAACGTAAAAAGACGTCTGACAATACCATCGCCCAGAATAAAAGAGCACGCTTTGACTATCACTTGCTGGACTCTTTTGAGGCGGGCCTGTCGCTGGCGGGCTGGGAGGTCAAAGCACTTAGAGCAGGCAAAGCACAGCTCACAGACTCCTATGTGCTGATGAAGAACGGCGAGGCCTACTTACTGGGCGCCACAATCACGCCATTGGATACCGTATCGACCCACTTTGCGACCGATCCCATCCGCACCAGAAAGCTACTGCTTCACAAAAAAGAATTGGCCCAAATCAATGCCGCGGTCACGCAGAAAGGGCAAACCTGCGTCTGCAGTGCCCTTTATTGGAAGGGCCATCTGGTGAAAGCCCGCATCGATCTCGCACAAGGTAAAAAACTTCACGACAAGCGAGAAACAGAAAAAACCCGGGACTGGCAGCGTCAGAAAGCGCGGATTGTCCGGGATAATGTAAAGCAGTGACTGAGCGGGGGTTGCCCGGCTACAAAACCGTTGGCTCTGGCTGCGCAGCAGTTCTCCCCAAGTGACACCGCACCTGGCCGCAACTCGCGACCAGCTGTGCAATTAAAGATCTAGCAAGGCGTTTGCGGCAATCGACAGGCCGATGAAAATACACAAGCCCACCACAAAAGGCCGATACGCCGCGCCGGCAAAGCGTCGGAACGCGACATTGCCTAACTGGTTACCCAGCCACATCGCGGGAATCGCCACCCAGAGAAGCTGAAAGGGCCGCGGGGTAATCAGATCGGCAAAGCCAAACATCAACAACGATACGATGCTCGACCCAAAGAAAAACATCATCAAAAACGCCCGTGATTGAATAGGGTCTGTCAGGGTCGCCACGACATACAAAATCACCGGCGGGCCAGGTATGGCAAAAGCGCCATTCATCAATCCGGATGCCACCCCGGTCCCCAGCGCGACAGGGCGCGACGCCGGCCTCTCCTCCGGGGTAAAGCGCGCCAATGCCAAGGAGGCCACGACCACCAACACCCCAATCCAAATCTGAAACTCGACCACCGACAATGAGGACAAAAACCACACCCCCGCCGCGGTACCCACAACCGCGCCAGCCATCATGGGCACAACCGGCGCCAGGGGGAACAAGCCCCACCAAGAGCGATAACTCACCAAACCCAGTAGCAGCGCGAGTACGGCGCTAAGCACCACCGCGTCTCCCGGGGTCAAAATCAGAGAGAACACGGGCACCACCAACATAGCAAAACCAAAACCCGTGAACGCGCGAATGAGCGCGGCGAGGCCTACTGAGACTGCTATCCACAGCATCTGATCGGGCGTTATCGCGAACGCGGTCCAGTCAGTCATAAGGAGGGCTCCGGTATAACGCGGTCACCCAGGGCTATGGCGCCGCTCTCGATGATGCGGGCGCAGAGACCTCCATAGCCCAGCATGGCAACGACACCGCCCGGCCCCAGTTCTTGCTCCATACGCGAACACGGATGGCAGAGCTGGGTCGCTTCAAACAAGGCGTCACCCACCCTGAAGCGCTGTCTGCGCAGTGCATTGAGGTTCATGCCCGAGACAACAAGGTTCCTGCGCAAGCGCGCGGGTTCGACATCGGATAGGCCGAGATGCCCCGCTATTTGCGCAATAAACTCACTCGAGATCAGCGTGACTTGCCTGCCTGAGCCTGGGGTTTTTGTCATCCGGTGATCGCCCTCCAAGCCATAGTCTGATACTGCTCGTACCCAATCGACAGGTTGCAATGGCTCTCGCCGCCGCGGACGCAGGCCGATCCACTCGACAGTTCCCGGCCCCACCTGATCGATATAACGGTCCAGCGGGGAGCGTCGCTCGCGCATGGCCTTTCCTCTTTCTTCACAACAACGTTGCGCGTCGGATACAACGCGCAGGATGACGGCTCTGCCCTAGTCTATCCGAAGGTAGCCTCACCGAGGTCAATCAGTGTCCGCCCCCGCACTGGTCATCCTCTATCTCAGCGCGGCGAGGCCGTTCCCCAAAAACCGGGCTTTCTAGCCGCATAAGGCGCAATGCAAACGCGCCGGCGGCGCGCAGAATTCCAAAAATTGCCCTGAGGGTACCCCCCGGCAGCCTCGATCGATTTTCTCGAGGGGAACAAGTGATCCGGATGGTAATAGTTGGCGTAACCCGAGATGTCAGTGTCTAAAGACCGTCCAGCCACTGCGCTAGGACGGCAACTCTGGGGATGACTCTGTCGCTTCGGGCATGCCGTATCGCCGGAACACATAGGGGTGCGCAACCGAAAGCGACCGGTACTTTCCGGGGCTTTCGTGTCAGCGCCTTTTGATAGAGAGGAGGCGTTGTGACCAATCACGACGAAGGCTGGGGCATTCTGCGCACCCAGCAAGACGAAGACGAGGCTCGGGCGAACGCAGTTGCGGATCCTGCGAGCTACCACGCAACCATCGCTTCGAGCGAACTTCACTGGTTTGATGCCAATGGAGGGCAATGGCTGAGCCGCGCCAATCAGGGCGACTGGCAGGGCTGGCACGCGCGCTCGGGGGCGTCGGCTTCGGCCGACACTGCCTGGACGCCATGGTCCAGCGCGCTCGATGACAGCGCAGCACCTTTCTATCGTTGGTTTGTCGACGGCCACACTAATGCCTGCTTTAACCTGCTGGACCGCCATGTATTGTCGGGACGAGGTAATCAGCAAGCTCTGGTCTTCGAGGGTGATCGCTGGGATCCCTCAAAAAATGGCGGGCGCGGCGGCCCCGTATTTGAGCAACGCCTGAGCTACCGAGAGCTGCTCATCGAAGTCGCTTTGCGTGCCCGCGTGTTGGCAAAGCTTGGTTTGAGCTGCGGTGATCGCATCGCTTTGAACCTGCCTAATATTCTCGAGCAGATTTACTACATATTGGCGGCGCAGCGACTCGGGGTGATTTATACGCCGGTATTCGGCGGCTTCTCCGCAAAAACACTGTCTGACCGGATTCACGATGCGGGTGCCAAGGTGGTGATCACCGCCGACGGCGGCTACCGCAATGCCGAGGTCGTACCCTATAAGAGCGCCTACGCAGACCCGGCGTTGGACAACTATGTACCGCGCCCCGCGGCGCTCAAGGCGCTATCAGAAACCTTACAGGCGCGATTGCCCGCTGACGTAGCTGCGCGACTTGAGGCGCAGGTGACCGAGGCAGTGGCCGGAGAGATTACGCTGGAGCGCGCCGATGTCATGCGCGAACTGGGCCTCGCACTCGAGCGCGAGCGCGATACCGCGCCAGAGATCATTGCTGAGCTGCGCACCACGGTTGCCAGTGAATTGGCAAATGTTGGCCATGCCGTGGAGCACGTCATCGTTGTGCGCTACACCGGCAACGATATCGTCGAACACGGTCGCGACAACTGGTCACACCATCTGGTCAGTGAAGTCGAGACCGCGCTCTTAGCCGACGCCGGCGTTGCCGACCGGGCAGCACTTGCGGCGCTTGATGACAATGCCCTTTGGCAAGCCGTGGGTGCCCACATGCCCGCGGTTCCTGTTGAAGCTAATTGGCCGCTATTTATCATCTATACCTCAGGGTCTACCGGCAAACCCAAGGGTGTCGTACACACGCACGGCGGCTGGTTATCCGGTGTAACCCATACCATGCGCACGGTCTTCAACGGCAAACAGGACGACTGCCTCTACGTGATTGGCGATCCCGGCTGGATTACCGGTCAGTCCTACCTTATTGCGGCGCCGCTCGCCTTTGGTATGTCGACAGTGATTGCCGAGGGCTCACCCCTCTTCCCCCACGCGGGCCGTTTTGCCTCGATCATCGAGCGCAACAAGGTCACCTTATTCAAGGCGGGCTCCACTTTCTTGAAAGCGGTGATGACAGACCCCGCGAGCACACAGGAGATGTCGCGTTACGACATGTCCACCTTAAAAGCCGGTACCTTTTGTGCCGAGCCGGTCTCCCCCGCGGTGCAAAAGTTTGCGATGGAGAACATCTGCTCCCACTACATCAATTCCTACTGGGCCACCGAGCACGGCGGCATCGTATTCTCCTGCCCCTGGGGCGACTTCAAGCCATTGCAGGCCGACGCCAAAACCTGGCCGCTCCCGTGGGTGCAGGCGCAGGTGCGGATTGTTGAAGAGACAGCCGAGGATGGCTCCGTCAGTCAATGGCGCGAGGCCGAAGCCGGCGAGAAAGGCGAACTGGTCATTACTCAGCCCTACCCCTACCTCGCGAGAACGCTGTGGGGCGATGGTGATGCCTTGGGTCAGGTGCAGTGGCAGGGCGATATCGAGCGCTTTGCCGACGTGTATTTTCGCCGTTGGCAGGGCGAACTCACCTATACCCAAGGCGACTATGCGCGGCGCGGAGAAGAAGGCGCCTTTACCCTGCATGGCCGTTCGGATGACGTAATTAATGTCTCGGGTCACCGCATCGGTACCGAGGAAATCGAGGGCGCGATCCTGCGCGACAAGACCCTGCGCCAAGACTCCCCAGTGGGGAACGTGGTGGTGGTCGGTGCGCCCCATGACGAGAAGGGAGAGACCCCGGTCGCCTTCCTTGTTGCAGCTGCGGGTAGGAAGCTCTCGGACGAAGACCTGAGCCGTCTACAAAATCTGGTGCGAACCGAAAAAGGCGCAACCGCTGTGCCATCGGACTTTCTGGTGGTGTCGGCTTTCCCTGAGACCCGCTCGGGTAAGTACATGCGCCGCACGCTGCGCGATATCTTGCTGGATCAGCCGCTGGGTGATTTGTCGACGCTACGGAACCCCGAGTCGGTCGAAGAAATTCAGGGTGCGGTGGCGCAATGGAGAGACTTTGGTCGCCTCGCCGAGGCGCGCCAAATTATTCAGACCTGGCGCTACCTGCGGGTAGAAACGCACCGGCTGGACGATCAGCACAAGGTCGCTTTACTGGTGATTAACCACCCGCCGGTGAATGCGCTTAACGAACGTACGCTCGATGAACTCCACACCGTCGTGCAACAGCTCGAGCATCAGGATGATGTAGACGCCGTCGTGATTACCGGCGCACGGGGTGCCTTCGTTGCCGGTGCCGACGTCAAAGAACTGTTAGAAGTCGGCGAAGCGGGTGACATCGAGTCGGCGCGCACACCCCCCAACGCGGCACAGGCCGCCTTTGCCGCGCTTGAGCAACTTGGCAAGCCGGTGATTGCGGCGGTCAATGGCCCGGCACTCGGTGGCGGTAATGAACTGGTGCTCGCGTGCTCCTACGTGATAGCGGCGGATCATGCGCAGTTCGGCCAACCCGAAATCAATCTCAACTTGCTACCCGGCTACGGCGGCACCCAGCGTCTGGTGCGCAAGTTGTATCGCCGCCGCGGCGAAGCAGGTATGGCCGAGGCGCTCCGCCTCATGGTCAGCGGCCGCAATATCTCCACCGCCGAGGCGCAAGCCTGTGGTCTCGTAGACGAAGTGGTGACAGAAGCAGGAGCCTCACCGGTTGAAGTCGCCATGGCCCGGTTGCGGGCATATTTTGCCAAACAGGGCCCGCTGTCAGCCGCGCAAGACGAACATCGCAAAGCATTGGCGGACCGCGAGTCAGCGATCCCCTACTCCGAGGCGATTCTGGAACAACCCGCGCTGCAGCAGGCGCTGTCGCAAATTCGCGCGAGCGGGCGAGATAAGCCCGTTGGCCGTGTACTAGAGGCGGTCGCCCTGGGTGCCAAACAAGGCCAGTCAGCCGGTCTTTTGCGCGAAGCGGAACTGTTCGCTGAGGCGGTCTGTGATCACGAGTCAGGGCCCACCGGTATCACCGCATTCCTCGAGAAACGCAGTGCACCCTTGCCGACGCGGTATACCGAGGTCGCGCCCGATGCCGCTGGCGAGCAGGTGGAGACTTTGCTGGCCTCGGGCGACTTGTTGCCCATGGGCGCGAGTTTCTTCCCGGGGGTGACACCCATCCCCCGCTATCAGTATGGCTATGGGGTACCCAAATCAGCGGTAGACGGTAAACCCGCTCACGGCGATCCGGTCGATGCGGAGATCAAACTGATCTTTGAAACCCCCGATCCCGAACCCAACGAAGCGCTGGTTTACGTGCTGGCCTCGGAGATGAACTTCAATGACATCTGGGCCATCACCGGGATTCCCGTGTCGCCCTTTGATGCGCGCGATGCCGATGTGCAGGTCACGGGCTCAGGTGGTGTAGCCATGATCGTCAGACTGGGCAGCGAGCTGATTGCCGAGGGGCGACTGTCCGTCGGCGATGTCTGCACCGTTTATTCAGGTCAGAGCGAGTTGCTCTCGCCAGACCAGGGACTCGACCCTATGGCCGCGGACTTCCGCATTCAGGGCTATGAGCGTAACGACGGTAGCCACGCGCAGTTTTTAACCGTGCAGGGCCCACAGCTCCATCCAAAATTGCCGAGCCTCAGTTTTGAGGAGGCGGGGTCTTACGGGCTGACGCTGGGCACGATCCACCGTGCGCTGTATCACACGCTAGATATTGAACCGAACAAGCGCCTCTTTGTTGAGGGCGCATCAACCGGCACGGGTTACGACTGCCTGCGCAGCGCGGTCAGCAGTGGCCTGAGCGTGGTCGGCATGGTTTCCAATGCCGAGCGCGCCGCACGTGTTGAAGCCGTTGGAGGTGCCGCCGTCGATCGAAAAGATCCACAGTGGGCCACGGCCTTTACACCCGTTCCTGACGACCCCGCGCAATGGGCCGCCTGGGAGCAAGCCGGTGCCGACTTTGTGGCAGCGACCGAAGCCGCCGCCGGCGGCAGTATCGATTATGTCGTCTCCCACGCGGGTGAAACCGCGTTTCCACGATCGTTCCAGACGCTGGGCGAAGGTGGGGTACTGACCTTTTATGGCGCCTCCTCGGGCTATCGCTTTACCTTTATGGGCAAAAAAGGCAGCTCAAGCCCGGCAGAGATGTTTACCCGAGCCGGCCTGCGGGCAGGTCAGAGCCTGTTGATCGTGTACGGCCCCGGCGCCGAAGACGGCATTGTCGACCGCGTAGCCATCGAAGCCATCGAGGTAGGCTGTCAGCGCGGGGCGCAAATCGCTGTGTTGGTAGATACCGTACCCCAGCGCGAGTTCGTGAATTCTCTAGGCTTTGGTGCGCAGGTAAAAGGCGTGGTGAGTCTCGAGGAGATCGAGCGTCGCTTGGGTGATGACTACGATCCTCCCGGGCCCTTCGCTGAAATGCCAAATCCGTTCACCGAGTCACAGGCGTTTAAAGAAGCGGTGCGTTTGTTCTCGGATCGCACGCTGAAGCCGATTGGTTCGGCTATTGCGCCCTTCCTTCGCAATACCCTCGACAAGCGAGGCCTGCCAGATGTCGTATTCGAGCGCGCTGGCCGCGATGGACTGGCATTGGCAACTTCATTGGTGAAACCCAATGTGGGCAAGGTGGTCTACGCAGAAGAACTCAGCGGCAACCGCTTTACCTTCTATGCGCCGCAAGTGTGGATGCGCCAGCGTCGTATTTTGATGCCCAGCGCAGAGATCCGCGGAACGCACCTCAACACCGCGCGTGAATTCGCCGAGATGCAGGAGCGCATCGCCGCGGGCCAAATTGATGTCTTGCCACCGCTGGCAAGGCCGATCGAAGACATCGCCGAGATCCACCAGGCGATGTGGGAAAACCGGCACGGTGGTGCCAACTATGTCGTGACCCATGCGCTCCCACGTATGGGCCTCAAAACCAAAGATGAACTCTACCGGGCGTGGGCGCTGCGTGATGCAGCCGAGCGCGGCGAAGTCATCACCAAAGTCGAAACAGGATCAGCCGGAGCGCTCAGATGAACGACATGTCTAATCTATCCAATGCAGTGGTTTCACAGTCTCTGGCAGGTCGCCGGCTTGAGAACAAATCAGTCATCCTGACGGGAGCGGCGGGCTCGATTGGTCGCTATATCTCACGTCACCTGCTCCGGGAAGGTGCCTTGGTCACGATGACCGGGCGCGACCAGAGCAAACTCGATGCGTTTGTCGAGGAACTCTCTGAAGAGGGCTTTGACGCCGATAACATCACCACGATTGTGGGTGACTGCGCCGACCCGCAGGTGTGCCGCGATATCGTCGCGCAGGCGGTGGGTGCCTTCGGCAAGCTCGACGTGCTGGTCAATAACGCCGGCGCCGCGGGACCCAAGTACACCCTGCGCGACATTCCCTTTACCGATGTGGAAATGCGCGCGGCGGGGTCGGATCAAACCATGTTCGATTCGGCTATGAATCTGCTTGGCGCGCCCTGGAATATGGCGCGGGCCGCTGCGGCACATTTGACCGATGGCGGCACCATCGTCAACGTATCGACAATCTTCTCCCGCACCCATTACTACGGCCGCATCCCCTACGTTGTGCCAAAGTCGGGCTTGAACGCGCTGGGTAAAGGCCTGGCACTCGAACTCGGGGAAGAACGCGGCATCCGCGTGAATACCCTCTTCCCGGGTCCGATTGAATCCGAGCGCATCGACACCGTTTTCGCGCGCATGGATGAGCTGCAGAATATCCCGCCGGGTAGTACCAGCCAGGAATTCCGTGATCTGATGATAACGACGCGCAAGACCGAGGATGGTCTTGATTATCGCTACCCTACCCCAACCGATGTGGCTAATGGCATTGTCTGGCTGGCCTCTGAGGAATCGGCAGCGGTATCGGGCCACCACGTTGAGGTCACCAACGGCATGCAGGTTCCGGCGCAAAGCCGATCGCAGTTGGTCTCCTGGCCTGACAAACGCCTCGAGGATCTGACTGGTCATGTGGTGCTCATCCTTGGCGGCTCTGATTACGAGGAGGCGCTGACCTACGCTGAGCGCCAGATCAAGAGTGGCGCCCATGTATTGTTGGCATTCCGATCACTCGAGGCAGTGGGTCATGCGCGATCCATGATCCAAGCCAATGGGCTCGATGAGATCCAGTTGTCACACCTTGACCCGCTGCGCCGCGAATCGGTTGATCGCACCATGCAGTTCATCGACGACCACTTTGGTCGACTCGATGGCGTCATTGTGTTGCCACGCAAACCCAACGGCCACTACGGACACTCACTTTGCGGTGCGACCGACGAAGACGTCGAAAACTTTGTACGCGAGGAGGTGGTAGCACCGGTCGCCTTTGCCAGCATGTTGGCCACAAATTTGTCGCGTTGGTTTGGCAAATGTGACCCGCCCGCCATTACCTACGCCACAAACGGCAGCGATACCCACGGCAACCTGCTAAACGAAGTGATTCGCGCCTCGATCGAAGCGCTGATTCGCGGGTGGCGTCACGAGGATGAGACGCTACAAACCGCAGGCGAGCTCGAGTGGGCTGTGCGGCCCAATCAGCTGGTGCGCTACGACAGTGAGGACAAGGACAACCTGACGTTTGCCGCCGACTGGGCGGCAACGCTGACCAACCGCGTGCGTCAGATGGACCCGATCAACCTATGGATTCCGAAAAGCATCAAGCGCGCCACCGGAAAGGAGTCTATGCCCACGCCGCTGATGCGGGTTCTGCCCGGATTACACAAAGGCAAAACCGCGGTGATTACGGGCGGTAGCTTGGGTATCGGACTACAGCTGGGCCGATTCCTTGCTATTGCCGGCTGTCGCGTCCTCTTGAGCGCTCGAAGTGCCGCCAAGCTGGAAGAAGCCCGCGCCGAAATCGTCGAGGAACTGCGTGGGATTGGTTATCCGCAGGCGGATACCCGCGTCAGCATCATGGCTGACATTGACGTGGGCGACCCCAAGGCGCTGGATGCGCTCTACGACCGCTCGATCGAACTCTTTGGCAACGTCGACTTCCTGATCAACAACGCCGGCATCTCGGGCGCCGAGGAAATGGTGGTCGATATGACCTTGGCGGACTGGAACCGCACTATGGAAGCCAACCTGATCTCGAACTACTCGCTGATCCGCAAGTTCGGTCCAGTCATGAAAGACAAGGGCAAAGGTTCAATTCTCAATGTCTCGAGCTACTTCGGGGGCGAGAAGTACGTCGCCGTGGCCTATCCGAATCGCGGCGATTACGCGGTCTCTAAGGCTGGCCAGCGCGTATTGGCCGAGATTCTCTCTCGCCACTTGGGTCCGGAGATCCAGATCAACGCGCTCGCACCGGGACCGGTTGACGGCGCGCGACTCCGTGGACTGGGTGACGCACCGGGCCTCTTCGATCGCCGTGGCCGATTGGTGCTGGAGAACAAGCGCCTGAATCAGGTACATAAAGCCATCCTGAGCGACCTGAAAGACGGACTGACCAACGAGACCATCATGGCGCTCGCGGCAAACGAGGTTTCCAAGCTGCCAGCGTCAAACAGTTTGCCCAAGGCGCTGTCGCGGCTTATTGGTGCCGTCACCGAATCGGGCGGCGCGGGCAATTCATCGCGCTATCTCATGCACGAGGGAATCGCGAACAAGCTGATGGATCGCTTGGTGAACGGCGGCATTGTGACTGCCGATGACCGCACTGCGTTCATGGAACAGTTTGTCGATGCGCCTCAGCCCTTCTTCGATAAAGAAGAGCAGATGAAGTCTGCCTCGCAGATTGAATCAGGCATTCTTAATCGACTGCATTTGCACAAAATGCCAACCGACGAACAGGTCGGACTTTCAACTGTGTTTCACCTCGCCGACGACATTGTCAGTGGCGAGACCTTCCACCCCTCAGGCGGGCTCAAGTTTGACCGCTCCGTGACCGAGGGAGAGTTGCTACTGCCGCCCAGCCAGACCGACCTGAACAAGCTTCAGGGCAAACGTGTGGTGATGGTGGGTGACAGTATGCGTAAAGAGCTTGCGGCGATCGGCAATGGTTTTATGGGGCAGGATGTCGCAGCGCTCACGGTACTGACCCGCTCAGAGGACAGCGCCCGTGAGCTTCAACACGCCATCGACGCCACGGATTCCGTGGCGTTCGATGTGCGTTGTATCGGCGACGATATCGAGGGAGCACTGGATCACATTTTGCGTGAGGAAGGTGGCTTCGATATTGTGGTGAGCAGTCCGTTTGAAAGACTGCCACTGAACGCCCTGGCGGGTGAGCGTCACAAGAGCTGGGACCGGGTGCTGAGTGATCAGCAGTTCCGGGACCTGGTCAATGACCAACTCACCCATCACTTCCGCGTGGCGCGCATCTCGGCGTTGGTTCCAAAATGCCAGATCGTGCTGCTAACACCTGATACGTCCCTCGCCTCTACCCGTGAAGAGTTCGCGCTCGCGCTGTTTGTGAAGAACTCGCTGCACGCCTTTACGGTGACACTGGGCGTCGAGGGTGAGCGCCTGCCGACCGTACCCGCGGTCAATCAGGTGCAACTCACGCGACGCGCTCATACTGAGGAGCCGTCGAACGATCAGGAATTGGCTGAAGAAATGACGCGCCTGGTGCACGCGGTCATGCAGTGTGCTGTACCCGCACCCTCTCCCAGTGAGAGCCGATACCTGTCCAAGATCTTCCGCGGCAACGCGGTCACGGTCTGACCTTGTATCACTCCTAGGCGGGGGTCCCCCGCCATTGACCAGCGACCGGACTCATCCCCCCGGTCGCTGGTTTCTTTTTTCTCCCGTTGATCCCAAGGTATCCTTGACCCAAATTCTCGAGCAGGGAGGGGACCCATGTCGAACAGAATACTATTCGCAGCAGGGGTGTCGCTTTTTGTTTCATCGGTTCTGGCTCTCCCGCCGGGCGAGGGCGAAACTCTGGTGCGTGAGCATTGCTCCAGCTGCCATCACCCTGAGATTCTCAATCGCGCCCAGGGTTACAACACAACGGCCGAGTGGCGCCAGCTCATGGCCTCGATGGTTGAGCTCGACGAACCCCGCGCCGATATCATTGCGCGCTATCTCGCCCAGCACTTCAAATCCAAACCCGAGCTTTATCCCACTTTGTTACCCGGACCCGTCGAGATCGAAATCGATGAATGGATGGTGCCGACATTGGGTCAACGATCACGGGATCCGATCGAGGCACCCGACGGTGCGATCTGGTGGACCGGCATGTGGGCATCATTGGTGGGTCGACTCGATCCGCTGACCGATGACGTCCGAGAGTACCCCCTGCCCCCAATGGCGAGGCCTCACTCGATTGTGCCAGACGATGCGGGTTTTATCTGGTATCTCGGAAACGGGAACGGCACGGTGGGCAAATTGAACCCTCTGACCGGTGAGATCCGCGAATACGAGACAGGCCTTGCCGACCCGCATACCGGCGTTTTTCATCCCAACGGCGCCTTCTACTTCACCGCCCAGCGCGCCGGCGCAGTGGCGCGGCTGGATCCCGCGAGCGGTCATATCACCCATCGGGAAACCCTGGCTCGCCCCTATGGCATCAAAGTCGCCCCCAACGGCCGCATTTATATTGCCTTCAATGGGGACAACGCCATCGGGGAAATGGATCCCGAAACCCTCGAGATCACCTACTTCACCATTCCCCACGAAGAGAGCCGCATCCGGCGACTTGATGTCGCGTCGGATGGCAGCATCTGGTACGTGAATTCTGCGCGCGGCCGGATTGGCCACCTCGACCCCACGACGGGTGTGGTCCGTGAGTGGGATTCGCCCAGCGGGCCACAATCACACCCCTATGCTATCGCCGTGATCGATGACGTCGTCTGGTACAACGAATCCGGTCAGCGCCCCGACGCTCTCGTCAGGTTTGACCCCGAATCGGAGACCTTCCAGAGTTGGGCGATTCCGTCGGGCATTGGCATCATCCGACATGTATGGGTCACGCGGAATAAGGAACTGTTAATTCACCAAAGCAGCAGTAATCGCATTGGCCGGGTGACTATCCTCGATAGTGGCTCGGGCACTAAAAACCGAGACATCCCTATCGACACCTCGGGGCAGTAACCCCAGCACCAAACGCGCCGCGGGGATTAGCGGGCGCGAAAGAATGCGCTGAGTGCCATCAAAGCGGCGTCCAACTCGCGGTTGTGGTCGCTCCCTGACGCAACTTGGCCATTACTGTGGGCAGCCACCACCAGGTTCGCCGAGGGATCGACAAAAATCGCTTGGCCAAAAACACCGCGTGCGCCATAACGGCCATCACCGTACAGCCACCATTTATAGCCATAACCGTCATAACCTTGTGATGGTGTGGTACTGGCCGCCATCCAGCCCTCGGGCAATACCCTGGTGCCATCCGGCAGCACCCCATCGGCCAGCGCAAACAATCCCAGTCGCGCGTAATCACGAACCGTGGCACTGATACAGCAGCCGCCCGTCTCGCGACCAAAGGGCGAAGACAACAACCAATTGGCATCAAAGGCCATCCCCATCGGCTGCCAGATCTTTTGACTCAGGTAA
>Ga0255768_10000629_pt1 | contig 36449 bp, 35 predicted proteins | sample 071ome_33_FD_179983 | JGI IMG/M metagenome (GOLD analysis project Ga0255768, IMG submission 179983) | Coastal salt marsh microbial communities from the Groves Creek Marsh, Skidaway Island, Georgia - 071412AT metaG (version 2) | ecosystem: Environmental > Aquatic > Marine > Intertidal zone >... | reverse complement strand
CTATCAGCATCAGAAGTCCAACAAAACTTTAATGCACTCAGAGGGAGGTTTGGAATCTAATGGGACTTGCACATTCTCCAAGAATAGTTACTGACGGACTAGTATTAGCACTTGATGCAAATAATTCTAAGTCATATTCTGGTAGTGGAACTACTTGGTCTGATTTGAGTGGTAATGGTAATAATGCAACTTTAAATGGCCCAACATATTTGTTCAATACTGTAAATAATTATTATATATTTGATTTTGATGGAACTGATGATGTTGCAATCTTAGGGGATATTCTCGATGAGGTAACATGTGGAGCAGATAAAAAGTTTACCATTAGTGTTTGGGCAAATTATGATACTTTACTTGAAAACGGAAACAATTTGGTAAATAAAAATGGAGATAGCAATTTTAGCGAAAATCAAAGACAATATTCATTTATAGTAAGAAATCCGTCTAATGCATACGGATCTCAACAACTTGAATTTTTTACTTATTTCAATCTAAGTGGAGGTTCTTATGCTGGATATAGAACCGTAGGAGCAACTATTGAAACTGGTAAATGGTATAATTTTGTTATCTCTTATGATGGTAGTATTGATAATGCTGGAAGATATTCTTTATTTATTAATGGAGTTTCGTATTCAACAACCACAACATACATTGCCGGTTCCTTGGGTGAGATACAAAATGGAACTGCACGATTGTCAATTGGTGGTCAAGTAGGAGAAAATGTTAATAATAGTCCTATATTTGAGATTGATGGTAAAATATCAACTGTCTCCATATACAACAAAGCACTAACGGCATCGGAAATCCAACAAAACTTCAATGCACTCAGAGGGAGGTTTGGAATCTAATGGGAGTTTATGCAGGAGTTACAGATAATTATCTAACCCAAAGTGATAAAACTAGAGTTGCAGATTCTGTTAAGAAGTATAGTCTTTGGTCTATAGGAAAGGAAGGAAACCCTGGAAGAACACCAGCATTAGACTTAAACTTTGCAGAGAATAAGAGTTTAGTTGATGATGTAAGTGGAAGTAATCTTGTTACATTTACCAGAACTAGTGCTGCGACTTATGTTGATAGTAATGGTGTGATTAAAACTGCTGGAGTAAATTTAATTCTTTATAGTGAAGAGTTTACAAATAATTATTGGACAAAATATGATTGTACTTTAACTGAGAATTTTTCTGCTCCAGATGGAACTAATAGTGCAACTAAAGTTACTAGAGATTCTACATCATATGGGACTTTATTTGTATATAAACTATCTGGAATATCAGTTGTAACTGGAGAAACTTATACTATTTCTTGGTTTATAAAAGCAGGAACTTATACAGGAACTATTGGACTAGATCTCGATTCTTCGGGTACTGGAGGTTATCCAATCCCAAATAGTGAGGTGTTTTTTAATATTTCAAATGGGACCTATGATAGTGGTGGGGGAACTTATACTATAACTGAATATTCAGATGGATGGTATAGATATTCTGTAACTGGAACTGCAACATCTAATGGAAGTATAGAATATAGTATTTTTTCTAATGGCGCAAATGCTGTAGCAATAGGAGAATATTTCTATATTTGGGGTGCTCAGATTGAAAAAAGTTCAACTCCTAGTCCTTATGCAAAAACAACAGGAACAGCATCAGGTGCCCCAAGATTCGACCACGACCCAGTGACTGGTGAGAGTTTGGGATTGTTGATTGAGGAGAGTAGGACTAATAGTATGACCTATTCAAACACAGGAAATCCACAATATCCCTCATCTGGAGTATCATATTCAACCTCAGGAGTTGGTTTAGATGGAACAACTTCTGCTACTCAAGTTGTGATTACCTCAACTCAAATTACTACTGGGTTAAGATGGGGTGGATGGACAACCGGTTCTAATGTGACTAGATCATTTTTTGTAAAAGTTTTATCTGGTAATGGTGTAACTTTTACTGGTCAGGGAGGATTAGGTGATCCATATACTTGGAATATATCTACAAAGACATATTCAAGTGACGCAAGACATCCAACTGGTGGAGTAGAAGATTATGGTAATGGTTGGTATAGGTGTTGGCAGGGTCCCACTGATCCAACTCAAACTAATGTCGGCACACTTCAATATTTGGTTCCAGTAGATGTAGGAACATATTTATTCTGGGGGTTCCAAAGAGAGACTGGAACTTTTAAAACCTCTTACATTCCAACATCAGGAAGCACAGTAACAAGAAGTGTAGATTCTGCACTTCTAGACACTTCAAACTGGTGGGATTATACGAAAGGAACTGCATATGCTGAGTATAGAGGAGGACTAGAAAGTAATCAGGGTGGATATGGAAGAGTTTGGTCTCCTAGTGGTGCTGCTACTTTTATTGCTGGTCAAGCATCACACGTTTACAATAATCGACACGCTGTTTGGTTTGGGGGAACTGCTATACAGTTGGTTGGACAAGAGCACTTAAGTTCATTTGCAAAAAATGCAATGACCTATAGTAATAATGGAACAAATTGTGATATTGTAAATGCTTCATATCCTAGTTCAGCAACAGGAACAACAAACTCTTCTGTCGATTCTGATTTTCATGGTATTGGTAGAAATGTATATGGAACTGTAAATATGCTAAATGGTCATATCAAACGAATGACTTATTGGGAACAAGTTCTAGATCCAAGCACACTTCAATCACTCACCGAATAGAATCTAAATACATAGTAAAAGGAATTATATAAATAAATGGCACTTTCAGATAAAGATATTCTTATAACTCCTAATAAAGGATCAAGTACAGATGATCCTAAAATTGAGTTTGTAGGTGCAACCTCCAGCAGTTCCTCTACAATAACTGCTAAGGTATATGACCTTGATGGTGGTACTCTGTCTTTTGAAGGAACTGCTGGACAATTATTTTCTATCACAAATAGTTTAAGCAGTGGTAGTATTTTTTCGGTTAATGATGTATCTGGTATTCCTAGTATTGATGTAAATGCAAATGGAACTATATTAATTGCTCCATTTGAATCAACTCCATTAGTTGGTATAGGGACATCATCTCCAACTGTAGCCTTAGATGTTGTAGGTAATATTTCTAATACAGGGACATTATCAATTAAAACTAGTGGTTCAAGTTGGACTACTACTTTAACATCGTCTCCAAATCGATTTGGAACTGATGTTCCAGGTCTTGATATCGTATCAACTCATCCGTCTTTAGGAACTAGAGGTGGAATTTATGTCAATGGTGGTGCAGCTGGACAAATTAAGATATATGGAGGAATAGTTGATATAAATTGGGATGGTCCAAATAGTCAAACACCATTTATAATCAGAAGAAATAATGCTACAAGACTTGCGGTCTTCGATGATGTAGTTACAAACGGAACTTTAGAAATACAAGGACCAGGAACATCAAGTGCTATAAACTTTACTAACACCACTAATAGTGGTCTCACTATTAATAGTAATGTAATATGGAATGCCGGTAATGATGGTTCTGGATCTGGACTTGATGCTGACTTACTTGATGGTATTCAGTCATCAAGTTTCTTAAGGTCTGATGCTGCAGATACTGCCTCTGGTGTTATAACATTTACAGCAAGACCAATTGTCAATACGGGAACAACAGAGAATGGTATTAGATTTAGAGGTGCTACTTTAGATTTTGTTGGTAGGTATGGAACCTATATTTCTCTTTTTAACCAATTAAACACATCTAGAGAGATAAGAATACCAGACAGTGGAGATGTTACCATTGGTGGAAATGTAGTATACACCACAGGTAACGATGGTGCTGGCAGTGGTCTAGATGCTGACTTACTTGATGGTCAACAGGGTTCTTATTACCTTGACTATAATAACTTTACAAATACTCCAGCATCTTCAACACCAAATAATGGAACTCTTACACTAAATGTATCGGGAACTGGTTTATCTGGTTCAGCATCATTTACAGCAAACCAATCTACAAATAGTACTTTTACTGTAACTTCTAATGCAACATCAGCAAATACAGCTTCAACAATAGTTGCTCGTGATGGTTCTGGTAACTTTAGTGCTGGCACAATTACTGCGACCAATTTCTCAGGAACACTTATCAAAACTGCGGCCGCGGGTGGAACTGCTGATTTGATTTACGGCACAATGGCAAATAATGACTTTTTTAGAATCAGAATGAGTGGTGCTTCTGATGCCGGAGAAGTCGAAATTGCAACAGCAGATAATGGAAATGAACCAATTTATGTAAGACAATACAGTGGATCTTTTGCTAGTTTAACAAGAACTTTAACTTTACTCAATACTTCTGGAAATACAATAATTCCTGGAACATTAACAGTGAGTGGTGCTTCTGCTTCCGTTAATGGTGGTACGGTTTGGCATTCTGGTAACGATGGATCAGGTTCTGGTCTAGATGCAGACTTGCTTGATGGACAAGATAGTTCTTATTACTTAAATACGTCATCAACTTTACAGACAAAATCTGGAGACATTAGAATTGGAGGGTCTTCTTATGCTATAGCAATAGGACTCAATAATAATGGTGCTTCTAGTACTGTAGGACGCACAGCAACTAATAATGAAGGTATCTTCTGGCATACTTCTACTAGTGAATATGCAATTTACAGAACTTCTGGTGCTTGGTCAGCAAGCAATTATCAACAGATAAAAATAAACTGGCCAACAGGTATCATTCTTGATGGTGGTACTGCATATGGATTATCTGGAGTAAGTATTGTAGGAAATAATAACTCTCTTAAGATAAATGGTAATGTTGCATGGAACGCAGGAAATGATGGTTCTGGGTCAGGTTTAGATGCTGATACTCTTGATGGACAGCAAGGTTCCTACTATTTATCTACAACAGGTAAAGCAGCCGATTCTAATTTACTTGATGGAATTGATAGTTCTCAGTTCTTAAGGTCTGATACTGCCGACACTGCTTCTGGGGTTATCACATTTAATGCCGATACTAGATATGGAACACAAAGTTCCCAACAAGGTGGAGGATTAGCAGTTCAAAGAGTATGGTCTAAGACCGTCGCAGCAGGTCAATTATATCAATTGGGCAAATGGCAGGATACTGAAGGAACAATTTCATTGTTAATTCAAGTTTCTTCCGAAACTGGTGCTCATTCAGGAACCTCTACTTATCTTTGGCAGGGTGGATATAATCAACTATCAGGTAGTTATTATAGATTATATCCATTAAATGTAGGAAGAGGTCATGGTGATAGTGCGGATGTTGGTGAAAATAGTAATGCTTGGGAAGTATTAATTTATGGAACAACTGTTACTGGATCTTCATATACATATGGTCTTGCTATTCATGTTCCTTCTGGCAGGACTACCAAAAATTTAGTGGTTACTGCTACTGAATTAAAACGCGGTATGATCTACACAGATCAAAGTAGTAATTCAGTTATTACTTCATTTACAGATAGTGGAAATATATTTAGCAACAGAACTGTTTTAGCAGAAAATGTTAAAATAGGGACTGGATTTAATCAGGTTTGGCACGCTGGTAACGACGGTTCTGGGTCAGGTTTAGATGCTGATACTCTTGATGGACAGCAAGGTTCTTATTATCAACCAGCATCTACAGCATTGACTACATCCACGAGTTTCGGTGGTGACGTTAGTGGAACCTATAATGCTATTGTTGTTGCTGATGATAGTCATAACCATGTTATCAGTAATGTTGATGGTCTCCAAACTGCTTTAGATGGTAAGTTATCCACTACAGGTAAAGCAGCCGATTCTAATTTACTTGATGGGATTGATTCCACAAGTTTCTTAAGATCTGATGCGGATGATACTGCAACAGGCCAAATTACTTTAACTTCTACCGGAAATCCTCTTACATTAAATGCGGTAATATTTAACAATACAGAATCCGCGGGATATTATTCTGGGGGAACTGGAACACTTGCATTTGATGAAAACTTCTACAGTGACACGGGATATGGCGCAGGTACTTATGATCCAAACTCAGTTTTCACAGGTAGTAATGGTGGTGGTTTATTAATCAAAAATGAAGATGGGTGGGGAGCAGTATTTACTTCACAGAATACCCGTTGGGCAACTGCCGAATGGGCAAATCTAAAAATTGGTTCCAATCAAGTCTGGCACGCTGGTAACGATGGATCAGGTTCTGGGTTAGATGCTGACTTGCTTGATGGCGAAAACTTGGTGGATAATGCTGCAACTGCAAATACTGTTGCAGGAAGAGATGCATCTGGTGACATTTATGCAAGATTAATTCGCCAGACATACCCAAATCAAACTCAAATTGGTGGAGGACTAGTATTCCGGTATAATAATAGTAATGATAACTACCTAAGAGTTTGTAGCGATACTAGTTCCATTCGCGGATTCTTAAATGTTCCAACAAGAACTGGTGGTGATGCTAGTGGAACTTGGGGAATTAATATTACTGGTAGTGCCGGAACTCTTGATGGTCTTGATAGCACTCAGTTCTTAAGGTCTGATTCTGATGATAGCACTTCTGGATATTTGCAAGCAGAAGGTTTTGTTGGTAGTGGAGGAGTATTACGCATCACAAACCCAGGAGGAGCAAGTTCTTCTGCAGGTCCAGCATCTTCAATTGGTTATTTAAAAATTACTCTCCCGGTTTCATGGACAAGTACCATGTTGCGATTGACTATTAGAGTTTATGAATATGCAAGTGGTGAATCTTTTGATGTCCATTGTGGTGGTTATAATTATGCTTCATCTACCAGTTGGATTAATACTTTTGCATACATTCTCAATGATCCTTCTTTAGCAGGAGGGAGAAATTTCAATGTAAGATTTGGTCATGATGGAACTAAATGTGCAATTTACATTGGAGAGTCAACCTCTAATTGGCCTTATGTACAATTTGGAGTGACAGAAGTTCTTGCAGGGCATACTCAGTATACTGCTGCATCTTGGCATAATGGGTGGAGCTGTACAGTCACAACTACACTTGGAACAATTACCTCGACAGAGAGTAATGTTCAAGTCGGTAAGTGGGTAGATGGCAACACAACTTGGCACGCAGGTAACGATGGTTCTGGATCTGGACTTGACGCGGATACTCTTGATGGTGTTCAAGGTGCAAATTATTTGAGATCTGATGTAGATGATTCATTCACCAGACTGACTGGAACCAGAGTAAGTTGTGGATTTGATTCTGGTAGTGATAATTCTGTTGGTTGTTCAAACTGGTTTAGATCTAGTGGTGCCACAGGTTGGTATAATCAAACATATGCTGGTGGTTGGTATATGTCCGACGGCACCTGGATTAGAACCTACAATAACAAGTCAATCTACCACAACACAGGAACATTAAGAACTGATGGAACTCTCCAAGTAGGTGGCAGTGGTGCAACATTTAATGCTCCAAATGGCGGAACAGTTACTATCTCAGGCAACACTGCCTGGCACGCTGGTAATGATGGTTCTGGTAGTGGATTAGATGCTGATACTGTTGATGGCATTCAAGCAGCAAGTTTCTTAAGATCTGATGCTGGTGATGTAAAAACATCTGGAACTTTAAGATTCAATGATAATATTTTCCAGACTTTTGGAACTGGAAATGATTTTGAAATGTTCTGCAATGGGTCGAATATGTATTTTGATATGAACAGCACTGTTGGTTCATTGTTTATGAGAGATGGATCAACAATAAGATTTACATTTGCAAGATCTACAGGTGATTTTACTGCAACAGGAAATGTAACTGCATATTCGGATATAACTCTTAAAGAAAACATTGAACTTATTCCAAATGCTCTTGATAAACTTCAATCACTTAGAGGCATCACTTACGATAGAACAGATTTGGATAGCGATAAGCGCCACACTGGTGTCATTGCCCAAGAGGTTGAAAAAGTTCTCCCTGAAGCAGTAGAAACTAATGAAGATGGAATCAAATCTGTTGCTTATGGCAATATGGTTGGATTATTGATTGAGGCAATTAAAGAGCAACAAAATCAGATAAATAAATTGACTCAAGAAATTGAGCAATTAAAATTAAATTGAGACTTTCTTTATAAATAATCACATACAATATTTTTTTGTAAAACCATGAATGAAGATCAACAAAATTTAGCATCTGCTATTGAACAACAGCGTAAACTTATTTCTGAAATTAATGAGTTGAATACTCAAATTAATGTTAGAAAGGAAAGTGCCCTTAAACTTCAAGGAATTATTGAATACCTTCAAGCAAAAGGTGTAACTATTCCCGAATCAGAACCCACCCAAGAAGAAACCGAAGTACAGGAAGAAACTGAAGCACCATGAGCATTACATATGAAGTGGCAACATATGCTGCCGAAGACACCACTGTAGAAGTAACATATACAAATGCAGACGGGCATACCCACAAAAGAACTATTAATATTCCACATTTGGAAAATGGTTCTGTAGATGCGGATTATCTTCAAGAGATTCTTGAAGGTCAACTCAGAGGAGTTGAGAATAAGGTTGCTGTCGGAGCAATTACTTTTGTCGATCCAAATGCTGAACCAGAGGTAGATCCAGCAGCAGATCCAGCAGCAGATCCAGCAGCAGATCCAGCAGCAGAATAATTGATAACTTATGACACTACAGTCTTCTGGAGCAATATCTTTATCACAAATAGCAGGCGAGTTCGGTGGAAAGAATCCACTAGAGCTTGGTGAGTATCGTGGTCAAGATAATGCTCCAACGACTGGTGCCATAAGTTTTTCCAATTTTTATGGGACCGATGGTATTCCACCAACCGGTCTTCAATATCATTATGATGGTCAGATTTCAGAACATAGCGGAACTGTTCAAGATTTAGGTTCTAGCAACTATAGTGGAACCTTTACTAATGGGGCAGCATTTAACTCTGGAAACTTTGGTAAGATAGTATTTGATGGTGTTGATGACTATGTAAATCTGTCTGGATATAATGGTGTCACTGGTACAGGAGCAAGAACTTCCATTGTATTTTTTAAATTAGACGCCTCACCACCATCTACTGTTCAAAGACTTTTAACTTGGGGAGACCCCACTGCCGGAAACGGTAAAAAGTGGGCAATGGAAATCAATACCAGTGGTCAATTTAATATGGGGATTGGTGGTGCTTATAGATTAGCAACTAAAAACTTGACCACAAATACTTGGAATATGGTTGCTGCCACCTGTTCTGGTGGTTCTGGAACATCTACATCATCTGCTATTTTTAATTTTCTTTATGTTGGCACTAGAGTTAGTGGAACAGGAATTCCTGCCAATACAACAGTTACCGCATTTAATAGCTCCACAGGAACTATTACATTATCAAGTAATCTTACATCTACTTTATCCAATACCACCATAACATTCACCAATGATTACCTAATTGGTGGCGGTGGTTCCGGAGGCGGTGGCGGCGAAGACAGCGGAGGTAATGGTGGTTCTTCGTCAGGTCTAGAAAGAACCAATGGTGGTAATGGTGGAGACGGAGGAAACTCCGGTTCCAGTAGCAGTTATGGCGGTGGCGGTGGTGGCGCCGCTGGATACACGGGTGATGGTGGTGATGGCAATGATGGAAATAGCAGCAGTGGGTCCTCCGGTTCTGGTGGCGGTGGCGGTGGTGGTGGATCCACTGACGGTGGTGGTGGTGTAGGAATATACGGTGCTGGTTCTAGTGGATCTGGTTCTAGTGGCGGTTCTGGTGGTGGTGCTGGAAACAGTTCAAGCAGTGTTGATGGTGGAGATGGAGGAGCATATGGTGGCGGTGGCGGTGGAGTAAGAGGTTCTGCTTCTTCTTCATACACTGGTGGATATGGTGGGTATGGAGCTGCAAGAATTGTTTGGGGTAGTTATTCATATCCATCAAATGCTTCTTCATCTGCGACAACACAACAAACATTTACTTCTAGTGGAACATTCACAGTTCCTTCAGGAGTAACATCTATTTCTGCTGTTGTCATCGGTGGTGGCGGTGGTGGTGGAGATAATGACCCAGACAAGTCCGACGAACCAGGAGCAGGTGGCGGCGGTGGCGGTCTTGCTTATGGAAGTTGGACTGTTTCTGCTGGTCAACAATACACAGTATCTGTAGGCACTAGGGGAGATAGAGGTAATGGCGACAGTGATAGTGGAGGTTCTGGAGGAACTACAAGTATTTACAGATCCGAAACAGAAGCAGTATCAGGAACCACAGGAACCAACACACTCACTGCCGGATCTGGTGCTGCTAATGACATTCCAAATATAACCTTATATCATAACGCACAAAAACTTGTAAACTATACAGATAGTTCTGGAGCTATTGATACCTCAACTGGAACAAATGTTGCCATAGGTCGTGCTAATGCCGGAGCAGCAGGTAATGTTGATGGAGAAGTTGCCAAAGCATTAATTTATAATAGAGAACTAACTCACGCAGAAATTGCACAGATATACAATGCAAAATGTGTGGCACTTGGACTATCTCAAGCAACAGCATCGACTGAAACTGTATCATCTCCTCCAACATATTCCATCACACAGACAGCAACAACAATTTACGAAACATCTGGTGCAGGATCGCCACAATCCACAACATTCACAATAACTACAACTAATGTTGCCAATGGGACAACTTTATATTGGACTTGTGGTGGTGGCAATGTTTCAGCTGCAGACTTTACCCAAAATACAACTTCCGGTTCTTTCACAATTAACAACAATACTGGTTCCGTAACTTTAACTGCCAGAAATGATGGAGTTTCGGATAATAAAGAAACATTTACATTGCAAGTTAGAACTGGAAGTACTTCTGGAACAGTTGTAGCAACGAGTTCGACAATTACAATTAACGAATAATAATGGAAAGAGCTATTGGAAGGTTATTATATCCCCGTGGTCCTGGAAAGGACCATTTTAGTTATGAGGAGAAAAAAAGAAGACAAAATATATCAGATAGAACCGCACTTAAAAGAGCAGGATATAAAAGACACCCAAAAAGTTTATCTCAAATAAAATTTAAAAAAGGGCAATATACATTTTCAGATTATCATTACACTAGAGTTATAATCTATTCAGATTTGTCTGATTATGTAGCAAGAATTTTAAAGGTAAAAACTCCAATACAGGGTGGAGTTACTCCTACTTGGAAAAGAACTCTTCACGCAAAACGAGTAAAAAGAAAAGTTGGTGGAGATAGGACTGAGAGGAAGATATATAATTTAACAGTTAGGTTAAAAGAAGATGCCACTACGGTTGGAGTTTCTTTAATGACACTTGGTAGAAGTTTTCATAGAGAAATTTTTATTGGTTGTCCAGAAACAATGAAAATTTACGATGTAAAACCAGGATACTTATTAACATCAAAACCAACTTCTAAATCTAGATTAAATCAATTTTTAAAGTGTGGAGAAAATTATAATTTGAGAATGAGAGATTATAAAATAACATCCAATGGGTGTTGGTTTATTGGAATAATATCAAAAATTCAAAGAGTAAAATAAAATGATAAACAGAACATATCTTATAATTCCTGCAGGAGAAGTATCAAAAGTTGATTTTTCCCAGATAATTCAAAATTTAGATAATCTTCAATACTCTCCCGATGGACAATATACTGTTATAAAATGGGATTCTGATTCCCCAGATCCAGATTTTATTTCAGATATTGTAGGTTCTCATGGACCATACAATTACGATCAAATGAAAGAAATTATTCGGATGCATTCTCATCTTTATGATTGATTTGATCATATGCAGAAATATTTTCCACATGAAGTGGACCCATAGGATCTCCAACCCAGTCATCAGCAACAGTTGAAGGTTTAACACCATTCAACCATTCTTGTACTGAAAGAAATACTCCACCCTGATCAGATGAATATCCACCATGCCACTGATCATGACCAACATATATTGCTCTCCCCACCAAATCATCTCTGTTTGGAGTTAAGAATATTTCTCCAGAGTGCCTAAATGTTACTCCTCTTATAGCAACTTCAAAACTATCAACATTAGGGTGAATGTGATCTGGAACAATAATATTTGGACGCAAAATATAAAGTTGAACTTGGAATTGACCTTCTCTGTGAAGAGTATAAGCATGAGTTCCATCAATAAAACTTACACTATCTTTAGGTGATAACCATGGAGAAATTTTTAAATCATTAGCGACGAACTTAAGATATTTTTCAAGATCAGTCTTCGGTTCAAAGTTCCAAGTATCTATAAGATGCATAATTGTTTTTATTTTATGTATAATATAAATAGTCCAAAGAGATGGCAACACATAAATAGTTCTAAAGTACTTTGCAATAATGGCACAACCATCAAGTAGAGATGAATTTACTGACTACTGTTTGAGGCGTTTGGGTGCCCCGGTTTTAGAAATTAATGTTGATGTAGATCAAGTCGATGATTTAATTGATGATGCAATTCAATTCTTTCAGGAGAATTGCTATAATGGAATGGAAAGATGTTATTTGGTTCATCAAATAACTGCAGATGATATTGCTAGATTTGATACAACAACTAGCACAACTGCATCTGGAACAATTTGGAAAGAGGATAATAATTATCTTCCAGTTCCATCACATGTACTTGGTATTAGTAAAGTATATGGAATGGTAGGAAGTAATATCAGATCTAATTTATTTGGAATTGAATATCAATTGTTTTTGAATGATCTATACCAATTTGGTTCAGTAGATATATTAAGTTATTATTTAGTTAAGCAATTTCTTGAGTCTATGGATATGGTTCTTAACAACGGATCATTCCAACAATTTAGATATAACATGCGTAGAGATCGTTTGTATCTAGATATCAATCAAAAGTTTTTAACTGAAGGTAATTACTTGTTAATTGAAGCTCACAGATTATTGAATCCAAATGATGTCACAGAGATGTATAATGACATGTTTATGAAGAGATATGCTACTGCATTAATTAAAAGGCAGTGGGGACAAAATTTAATTAAATTTAATAATGTTCAACTTCCTGGTGGAATTACAATGAACGGTAGACAGTTATATGAAGATGCTGTTGTCGAAATTGAAAAGATAGAATCGGAAGTATTAAGTAAGTATGCTGTTCCACCTCTAGATATGATCGGGTAAAATGCCAACTAGTCACTATTTTCCACAATACCATAAAGGATTTTCTGGCGAGAAAAATCTTTATCAAGATTTAGTAGATGAACAGATAAAACTGTTTGGAACTGATATCTATTATATTCCAAGAATGTCAGTAAAAGATAATACCTTAGATGATGTAGTAAAATCTAATTTTATGAATCAATTCCAGATTGAAATGTTGTTACAGAATGTAGAAGGATTTAATGAAAATAGTGAGTTCATAAGTAAATTTGGTCTCAAAATAACTGACGAGATTGTCTTTAGAGTTTCTAAGCGAAGATGGGAACAAGTAGTAACTGAGCAAGACGATATATCACTAACTATTCCAGGAGTTCCTAACGAAGGTGATTTGCTATATTATCCACTGACTCAAGATTTATATGAAATAAAATTTGTCAATAGGGAAGATCCATTTTATCAATTTGGTGAAATCCAATTCTATAAATTAATAGCAGAATTGTATGATATGGGAGGAGATCATTTCGATACTGGAATAGATGGCATTGATGTATCTGAGCTTGAACTTGATGTTGGTATAACTCTTACACTTGATCGTGGTGATAATCTTGGCGGAGATTATATGATTGGAGAAGTTATTCAGGGTTCGGAATCTGGCACTACTGCTAAAGTTTCTTCGTGGAATACAGGAAACGATAAACTAGTAATTATAAATAGATCAGGAGATTTCTCACCAGGAGAAGTTATCACTGGAACAATGAGTAGTGCTGAGTATGATCTAGTATCTTTTGATACTTTAAGTATTGAAAATACTAACTATGATCAAAACAGAGAAATAGAAAATTCTGGCGACGACATTATTGATTGGACAGAAGGCAATCCTTTTGGGGAATATGGTAATTACACAGGTAGCATCTAATGTTAGGATCACATTTTTATAACGAATCAACAAGAAAAATTATTGTTGCATTTGGTACGCTTTTTAATAACATAACATTAAAAACCACTGAACCTGCAACAGGTAAAGTTATTCAGGTTCAAAAAGTTCCATTGGCATATGGTCCAAAGCAAAAGTTTATTGCTAGATTAGAACAATATTCAAATAAACAAAGAAAAACTTCTATTACATTACCAAGAATTTATTTTGAAATGACTGGGATCTCTTATGATTCTAGTAGAAAACTTTCACCAATTCAAAAATACACTGAAGTAATTACTGGTGACGGTACTAAAATTAAAACACAGTATGTTCCAGTACCATATAATCTTGGGTTTGAATTAGGAATTATTGCTAAATCACAAAATGATGCTCTGCAGATTGTAGAACAAATCTTGCCATTTTTCCAACCATCATTTAATGTGACCATTAATATGATTACAGATATGGATGAAAAAAGAGATGTTCCATTTGTACTGGACAACATCACTTACGAAGATACTTGGGATGAAAGTTTCTTAGATAGAAGATATATTACATATGTAATGTTTTTTACTGCCAAGACATATTTCTACGGTCCATCTACACAATCGGCACTCATTAGAGAAGCAATTACTAAAGAATATCCAACAACAGATATTGTAACACCAGGAAGATATAGACAATATTCTGTAACACCAAAAGCAAAAGAAGATAATAATGAAGATGGCGTCATTGATACTTTAGATGATGCTTTAGTAGAACCCGGAGATGATTTTGGATTCAATGAACTTGTAACATTTGCTGAGGATCTATGAAGGAAAATTATGAAGGAATAGAAAATACTCTAGAAGTTGATACAGAAATAGTATCAGCTGAACCAGTAGAGAAACCAAAGAAAAGAACAGAACGTATTGTTGATGTAGAAAAAGACATCAAGAAAGATTATGAATATACCCGTGGTCAACTTTATGATGTAATAGAAAAAGGTCAAGAAGCATTGTCTGGAATATTAGATGTTGCAAATAATACTGACCATCCTAGAGCATATGAAGTTGCTGGTCAACTAGTAAAAAGTGTGTCTGATGCTGCTGAAAAATTAATTGCACTGCAGCAAAAGATGCAAGATTTAGAAGAAGGACCAAAATCCAAACAACAAATTACAAATAACAATGCATTGTTTGTTGGTTCTACTTCAGAATTATCAAAACTAATTAAGCAAGGATTGCTTGATAATAAATAAAAATAAAAGTTTAGTCAAATGTCAAACATTACTCATAGAGCTTTTGTAGAAGTATTAGGTGGAACTACAGCATCTTCATTTGTTGGCAACGAGGGTGATCTATTTTATGACAGAGAAGATACAACTCTTAGAGTTTCCGATGGAGTAACTGCTGGTGGTAATCCTGTAGGGGGTGGTCCAGTAGCAAAGGGTTTTATCACTTTGAATGGATTATCTCCAACCTGGACTGGAACTACTGGTTATACAGTTTCTCACTCTGGCGGTGGTGGTCTAGACGAACTTTACACACTCACATTCCCAACAGCATATTCTGCTAGAACTGATTATATTGTACATGCTACGTATGATGGAACGGATTGGGTTTATACCAACGGAGCACAAGTTGCAGTGGCAAGGTTTACTGACAAAGTTGTATTTACGGTGAGAAGATGGAACGAGGATCCACTAAACCTTGGCGATATTATGGTTACTATTACCAATCTTTGATAAATAAAAATAAACATTATTTTAAATGGCACAAGTACTTCAATTAAAAGGGCAATCTACTACCCTTTCAGATACACCAACAAATCTTGGTGAAGCAAATAGAGTTCTTCTTCAGCACAATCATGCTTCTGGAAACTCACATTTAGTAACCCTGAAGGACGACACTGGCAGTGTAATTGGTAGTCTACTTGTACACCCAAGTGAAGATGCAATTATTCAAAAGTACAAAACAGATACTATTGAAGTAGGTTCAAATGTGTCCGATGTCGTAGCAACTGCAGTAGGAGTTGTTGGTTAATTAAACATTAAATTTAGGATTATAAATTATGCTTACATCATCAGAGAAACTTGCAATATGCGAGTCTTGCGAATTTTATAAAAAGACAACAAAGCAATGCACTTTATGTGGATGCTTTATGCCTCTTAAGACACTAATCCCAGGGATGACATGTCCCGACTCTCCTCCGAAGTGGAAATGATATGGCAAAATTAACGCAAAATGAAATTTATTTAGGTAACCCAAACCTTAAAAAGGCAAACGTACCTATTAATTTTACTCAAGAACAAATCAAAGAGTATTTGAAATGTAAGCAAGATCCTGTATATTTTGCAAAAAATTACATTAAAATTGTTTCTCTTGATGAAGGTCTAGTCCCATTTAGAATGTGGGACTTCCAGGAAGACATGATTGAAACATTTCATAAAAATAGATTTAATATTGCAAAGCTTCCTAGACAGACAGGAAAATCAACAACAGTAGTTTCATACCTATTACATTATGCTATCTTTAATGATAGTGTGAATATTGGTATTCTAGCAAACAAAGCATCTACTGCGAGAGAACTTCTCGGGAGGTTACAACTTGCATATGAAAATTTACCCACTTGGATGCAGCAGGGTATCATTGCATGGAACAAAGGATCTATGGAGTTGGAAAATGGCAGTAAGATATTGGCAGCTTCTACATCTGCGTCTGCTGTCCGAGGCATGTCGTTTAATATCATCTTCCTCGACGAATTTGCTTTCATTCCAAACCATATTGCGGAGCAATTCTTTAGTTCTGTTTATCCTACTATTTCTTCTGGTAAAAGCACAAAAGTTATCATCATCTCAACACCAAACGGGATGAACATGTTCTACAAGTTATGGCACGATGCCGAACTTGGTAGAAACGAGTATACAACAACAGAAGTTCATTGGTCTCAAGTTCCGGGTAGAGACGAAGCTTGGAAAGCACAGACTATTGCAAACACTTCAGAAAGACAGTTTACTCAAGAATTTGAATGTGAATTCTTAGGATCTGTTGATACTCTAATTGCAGCATCAAAACTTCGTACAATGACATACGAAGAACCAATTCACAATAGTGGCGGATTGAAAATATATGAAGATCCAATTCCAGAACATGAATATCTAATGACTGTTGATGTGTCTAGAGGAACTAATAACGACTACTCTGCTTTTATTTTATATGATATAACAACAGTTCCATATAAAGTTGTTGGAATTTATAGGAACAATGAGATTAAACCTATGTTGTTCCCTAACATTATTCATCAGGTTTCTACAAGTTATAACAAAGCATTTATTTTATGCGAAGTAAATGATATTGGTGATCAGGTAGCATCTATTCTTCAATATGATTTAGAGAATGAAAATCTTTTAATGTGTGCCATGAGGGGTCGTGCTGGTCAGTTAGTTGGTCAGGGATTCTCTGGATCTAAGACACAACTTGGAGTTAAGACAAGTACAACAGTTAAGAAGATTGGTTGCTCCAACCTTAAGCAATTAATTGAATCTGATAAATTGCTAATCAGTGATTATGACATTATTGCAGAACTGACTACATTTATTCAAAAGAAGCAATCCTTTGAAGCTGAAGAAGGTTGTAATGATGACTTGGCAATGTGCCTTGTAATCTTTGCATGGTTAGTTGCTCAAGATTATTTTAAAGAAATGACGGACAATGATGTTCGTAAGAGATTATATGAAGAGCAAAAGAATCAAATTGATCAGGACATGGCACCATTTGGATTTATTGATGATGGATTAACAGATTATAACAGTGTAGATAATGAAGGTAATGTTTGGTATTTGACCGAAGACGGAAGAGGATCTTATAATGGAAGCACTAGTGAATATGGAGAAATGAATTACATGTGGGAATATAGATGAAAGATTTTGATGAAGATAAATTTGATTTAGATTACTTATTGTTTAATGAAAGAATTTGTAGAGTTTGCAATCAAACAAAAGATTTACTTACAGATTTTTACTTAATTAGAAAATCTAAAAAAGGTTATCCATCTTCATATTCATATGAGTGTAAAGACTGCACGAAAAAAAGAATACTAAAAACAAGAAAGAAAGATACTGGTTTTTGGATATATCCCGACTGGTAATATGTTCATGCACGGTTTCCCCCCTAGAAACTAAGAAAATAATAAATAGATTTAGTAAATATGACATATTTCTAGGAGATAAAAATGGCAGTTTTACGCTCACCTGGAGTAGTTGTTAGGGAAGTAGACCTAACAGCTGGAAGAGCAGATATTACTAATGGTAATATCGCAGCATTTGCTGCTCCATTTTCAAAAGGTCCAATTGGAGAACCAGTAACAATTACTCGCGAGAGTGAATTAATTTCAACTTTCGGTGAGCCCACTGCCGGTAATGCAGAGTATTGGTTGTCTGCTACAAACTATTTAAATTACGGTGGAACTCTTTCCGTAAGTAGAGTTGATCAATCTTCACTGTACAACGCTGTCGCAAGATTGAATCAATCGGTATCTGCAGTAACAATTACCAATGTAGGTTCAAATTATACCTCTGCACCTGTAGTAACTTTTAGTGCTCCCGAATTGGCACTTGCTGAAGGTGGTAGAGTTGCTACTGGTACTGCAGATAGAGATCCTGTTACTGGTACTGTTGTTAGTGTTACAATTACTGACGGTGGCGCAGGTTATCAAAACCCTCCAACAGTAACTTTTGCTCCAGTGGGACTTACTGCAACTCTCCAAGTATCTCAAGGTACAACTGCTACCGCAGATGGATCAGGCATTACTAATACTGGTGGTGTATTAGATTCAACAACGTTGACTGTTGGTAGTGGCATCACTGAAGCAGGAAGTGGTTATTCTGCAGATCCAACCATTACTGTAGATGGTGGTAATAATGATGCTACGGTATCTGTAGTAAGAACAAATGGTCAGATCACTTCTATTACTATTTCTGGTGGTACTGGATACAATGGAGGAGTAACTGCTATTAATATTAGTGCTCCAACTGGCGTTGAAGTTAGCATTGACAATGCAGGAAGCAATTATGATCCAGCAGATACTTATACAGTAACATTTGCTGGCGGTGCTGCAGTAACAGCTGCTGTTGCTACGTTATCAGTTTCTGCAGGAGGATCTGTAACTGGAGTTACATTTACTCAATATGGCAATTACACTAACTTTGCTGGACTGACAGCAACTGCTCCTGCACCAGGAACTACAGCAACAGGTTCAACTGCAATTTCTGCTGAACCATTTAAAATTTCAAGAGACGAAGTATACGAAAGTTCATATTCGTCCGGAAACACGGCTCCATTTTTATACACAGCAAAAACTGCTGGAGAATGGGGTAATTCAATCAGAATTGCAACTATTGACCATGGTCCAAGACAATCCTTAACTTATACTGGTGCAATTACTGCTCCTGCCTTAGGATCTTTTGTATCAGTAGGTACTTCCAAAAAAGGTAAAGTTATTGATACCGGATTAACTGAATCTGGCAATTTGATTGTTCATATTATTCATGTAGATCAATCCGATTCATATTTAAGAAACCCAGGTACTAGTGCATTATTTGCTATAGGCGATGTAACTACTGGAGTTGCAGGTACTTTAGCAGCAGTAGATAATGGCGAAGCGTGGTATGAAACTAAAACTCTGTATCCAGGATCTACAGTTAGATGGAATTCATTGGTTGCAAGACCAAGAACAACACAAGATGCTGAGGATTTCTTAGATGCTCAAGCATACGATGCAGTTCACGTTGCAGTTGTTGATGAAGATGGTTTAATTTCCGGAGCAAAAGGAACTGTTCTTGAAGTATTCCAATATGCTTCAAAGGCATATAATGCAAGATCACCTCAAGGTGGTTCAAATTATTTTAAAGATGTAATTTCATCATCAAGTGCATACATCTATGTCGGTGCCACAAACTTTGGTTATTTACAAAGAACTTCTGAGTTTGAACCAGTTGGTGCTAGATCATATTCACTTACAGCTGGATCAGATTACACTAAATTGTCTTCTGGAGAGTATGGTATCAGTTCAACAGATATTATTGCTGCTTATAATCTGTTTAAAAATACCGACTCAGTATCAATTGATTATATAATTATGGGTCCAGGTCTCCCAATTGAAGAACAAACTAAAGAAAAACTGAGTGCTATTGCTGCTATTGCTGCTGAAAGAAAAGATTGTATTGCTTTTGGTTCTCCACATAAAGGAAATATTCTTTCAGCAACTGGTCAAGCACTTAGCAATATCGATATTGTAAAAAATATTAAGAACTTCTATTCCGCAGTTGGAAGCAATTCCTACTTGGTAATTGATTCTAACTATAAGTACATCTATGATCGCTGGAACGATGTATATCGTTACATCCCTTGCAATACTGATGTTGCTGGTTTAGTTGCAGACACTGTTAATACAAATGAACCATGGTTCTCTCCTGCTGGTTTCTCCAGAGGTGGTATTCGCAATTTAGCAAAACTTGCTTGGAATCCAGGTAAAAATGATAGAGATGAACTCTATGCAAATAGAGTAAACCCAATTGCAGTATTCCCTGGTCAGGGTGCAGTTCTCTTTGGAGACAAAACTGCTCTTTCTAATCCATCGGCGTTCGATAGAATTAACGTTCGTAAGTTGTTCTTGGTTATTGAAAAGGCAGTTGAGCAAGCTGCACAAGCACAACTCTTTGAAATTAATGATCAAACAACAAGAAACGTGTTTAAGTCTGTTGTTGAACCTTTCTTACGTGATGTACAGGCAAGAAGAGGTATCTATGATTTCAGAGTAATTTGTGACACCACAAACAATACTCCTGCAATTGTTGACAACAATGAATTTGTTGCCGAAATTTATATTCAACCTGCTCGTTCTATCAACTTCATCACTCTGACATTTACTGCTACTAGAACAGGCGTATCTTTTGATGAGATTATTGGTAGATAATATTATTGATTTTTAAAAATAAACTTACCCGGAGCAACTAACAATGGCAAACATCATAGATTTCAAATCTAAATTACAGGGCGGGGTCCGCCCCAATCTCTATCAAGTAGAGATTCCATTTCCACAAAATGTTTCTGGAAATACCAATCAGTTAACGACTAAGACTAAATTCTTATGCAGATCTGCTGCAATTCCTGCAGCAACTCAAGGATTAATTGAAGTACCATTTAGAGGTCGTTTTCTTAAGATTCCTGGCGATAGAACATTCGATGCTTGGACTGCAACATTCTACAACACCACTGATTTTGATCTGAGAGCAGCATTTGAAAACTGGATCAATCTTGGTAACAAGACTGATGAAAATCTCGGAACAATGGCATTTGGTGGTGATAGATTTGGTGGTTACTTTAAAGATCTTACAGTAAGACAACTTGATAAAAATATTGATTCCGCAGGTTTCTCTGCAGGTGCTGAGGATCCTAACGCAGTTCTTAGAGTTTACAAACTCGTAGGTGCTTGGCCAACTAGCGTTGGTGCAATTAACCTTGCATACGATAGCAATGATCAGATTGAAGAGTTTGATGTTGAGTTCCAGTACCAGTATCTGGATGCAGCAAATGCTGAGTTTGAAACTGGAAACGGAGAATTTACTACAGCATTTTGATTAAATTATTAATTGAATAAATAGAGTAACGGTACAATTACTTTATATTTGGAATGGCGCAATTATTTGGATTTTCAATTAAGGATGAGGATCTCAAAAAGGGGGCGAGGGCAGCTTCGTCCCCTGTTCCACCAACAGATAACGATGCCACCTCTACCATCACTCCGTATGGGGGGTGGTTTGGTCATTATGTAGATCTTGACGATACTAAGAAGCGTGATGAGATCAATCTCATTAGACGCTATAGGGAAATGGCACTTAATCCTGAAGTGGATAGTGCTATCGAAGATATCACAAACGAAGCTATTGTTACAGATAAAGATGACAGTCCAGTAGAGGTAGAACTGTCAAATTTAGAAGTATCAGAATCTATCAAAGAAAGAATTAGAGAAGAGTTTAATCAAGTAAAACGTCTTCTTGATTTTGATAAATCTGCTCATCAAATTTTTAGGCGTTGGTATGTTGATGGCAGATTATATTATCACAAAGTAATTGATTTAGAAGACCCTTCAAAAGGATTGTTAGAATTAAGATATATTGACCCATTAAAGATTAAAAAAGTTCGCCTTGTTGAAAAACCTGCAATTGATGCAGATCAATTTAACAAATATGATTATGGCAAAGTTACAGAATTTTATGTATACAATGCAAAAGGAATAAACTCTACTAACCAGGGAATTAAAATTGCAAAAGATGCTATTGCATCTGTCACCTCTGGTATTTTAGATCAAGGTAGAAACATTACATTAAGTTATCTCCACAAAGCAATCAAGTATCTGAATCAACTTAGAATGCTTGAGGACAGCATTGTTATCTATCGTTTGTCAAGAGCACCCGAACGTAGAATTTTCTACATTGATGTCGGCAATCTTCCAAAGGTAAAGGCAGAGCAATATCTACGTGATGTTATGTCGCGTTATAGAAATAAGTTAGTATACGATTCTAATACTGGCGAAGTTCGTGATGACAAAAAGCATATGAGTATGCTTGAAGATTTCTGGTTACCTCGTCGTGAAGGTGGTCGTGGTACAGAAATTACTACACTGCCTGGTGGTCAGAATCTTGGAGAACTTACTGACATTAAGTATTTTCAAACGCAGGTATATAAAGCTCTTAATGTTCCACCTTCTAGATTAGAAAGTGACAAATCTTTTGATCTTGGTAAGTCAGAAGAAATCAATAGAGATGAAATTAAATTTACAAAATTTGTAGGTCGTCTTCGTAAAAAGTTCTCTGATCTTTTACACGACCTTCTTAAAACACAACTCATTCTGAAAGGTGTTATTGCACCCGAAGATTGGGAAGAAATGAAGGAGCATATTCAATATGACTTCTTGTATGATAATCATTTTTCTGAAAAAGCAGATCTTGATATGCTTGATAGGAAAATGGAAGTTCTTGACAAGTTAGATCTTTATGTTGGAAAGTATTTCTCCCAAGAATATGTAATGCGTCAACTCCTTCAGTTTACTGAAAAAGAAATTGAAGAGATGAAAGAACAGATAAATAATGAGATCAAGGCGGGACAAGTTATTGATCCTCTTGATCAAATTGCCCAAGAGAAGCAAACTGCTGATCTTGAATTAGAAACTCAAAGAGCACAAATAGACCAAATGAAGAATCCTCCTGCACCAAAAACGTCAGGAAATTCAAACACTAAATAGTATCGAGGTTAATTATGGAACCCAATAAAATTGTTGACATGATTATGAGGGATCAGCTTGCTGATGCTTCAGATGCTGTCAAAGATATCATTATGAATAAAGCAGCACAAATCCTTACTCTTGAAAAAGAGAAAGTTGGTGCAAATTTGTTCAAAGATTTAGAAACCGAACCCGAACAAACCCAAGATGAAACTGATAACGGAACAGATTGAAGATGTAAAATTTCTGGTAGAAGGAAATGGTTCTGAGAAGAATCACTTCATCGAAGGAATCTTTTTACAGTCTGAGATTAAAAATAGAAACGGTAGAGTTTATCCTATGAACGTCCTGGATAAGGAAGTTAATAGGTATAATGAACAATACATTTCTAAAAATCGTGCATTAGGAGAACTGGGTCACCCAGAAGGTCCTACTGTAAATCTTGACCGTGCGTCACACAAAATTATTTCACTCGTAAAAGAAGGAACTAATTACATCGGTAAAGCAAAGCTTCTTGATACCCCTATGGGTAGAATTGCAAAAACTTTAATTGATGAAGGGGTAACCCTTGGTGTTTCATCCAGAGGTGTTGGATCACTTTCTGAAAAAAGTGGTGCAAGTTATGTTCGTGATGATTTCATGCTTGCTACTGCTGCTGATATTGTAGCAGATCCTTCTGCCCCTGATGCTTTTGTTGAAGGTATCATGGAAGGAAAGGAGTGGGTTTGGAACAACGGCATTCTTACAGAACGCCATATCAATTCAATTAAGAAAGAAATAGACGCTGCAACTTTATACAATCTCCAAGAGACTAAAGTTTCCGCGTTTGCCAAATTCTTAAAAGGAATAGATTTATAAATAAATTATAGCAAAACATAGACTATATTAGGAGAACTAGCACATGTCAGCATCAGTTGACCAGAAATTTGAATCTTTCGCAGAAGAAACTCTTGCAGAGAAGGCGCCAACTGATGGTGCTGGTAAAGCAGATGGAATGCAAAAATTAGATCTGCCTGCACCTCAAGATTCATCTAAAGAAGATCTGGGTGGTCCTACCAACCAGAACTATAAAGCAGATGACAATTCTTCCAAGATTGCAAATAAAGGTACATCAAAAGTAAGCGATCAGAATACTGCACACGCTTCTGCTGGTGATACCGCACCTAAGAAGATGAAGGAAGAAGAGGAAGTAGAAGGTGAAGTAGTTGCAGAAACTACAGAAACCGAATCCTTCTCCGTTGAAGAAGATGTTAATGCACTTCTGACTGGTGAAGAACTCTCCGAAGAATTCCAAGAAAAAGCACGTACAATCTTCACCGCAGCAGTCAAGTCCAAGATTGCTGAAGAAACCAAGAAGATTGAAGAAGCATTTGAGGCACGCCTCTCTGAGCAAGTAGAAACCGTTAAGTCGGAACTTGCTGAGAAGATGGACAAGTTCCTCTCATATGTTGCTGAAGAGTGGAAGAAAGAGAACGAAATCGAACTCCACAATGGCATCAAGCTGGAAATGGCTGAAACAATGATGCTCAAAATGAAGCAACTTTTTGAAGAAAATTATGTAGAACTCCCTGAAGAGAAATATAATGTTATGGACGAGATGACAGAAAAATTAGATGAGATGGAAGCAAAGCTCAATGAGCAGATTGAAACCAACATGTCACTCAACAGCAAAATCAATGCTTTCGTAAAAGAGGCAACGATTGCTGAAGTTTCTAAGGGTCTTGCACAAACCCAAGCAGAGAAGCTTGCTTCTCTTGCAGAAGGCGTTGAGTACGATTCCGCAGAGTCCTTCAAGAATAAACTGGAGACCATCAAGGAAAATTATTTCCCTAAGGCAAAGGTTGAACTGAAGGAAGACATTGCAACTGGAGAAGTTGCATCGCCCGTAGAGGGTCCAATGGCTGCTTATGCAGCAGCAATTTCCCGTTGGAAAAATAATTAATTAACCACTTACTACCCCCATTAAGGAGAAAACAATGTTAGGTATTTCCCAACAACTCCAGGAGAAGTGGGCACCTGTTCTTGATCACGGTGATCTTCCAAGAATTGAAGATAACTACAAGAAAGCTGTCACTTCGATCCTGCTTGAAAACCAAGAGCGTATTTCACGCGAAGAGCGTCAGATCCTCTCGGAAGCAACAATTACAACAGGTTCAAATTCGGCAACTGGCGCTGGCGTTGGTATTGCTGGTTTCAGTTCTGATGCTGCAGTAGCAGGTCCTGTTGCAGGTTTCGATCCAGTACTGATCTCGATGATCCGTCGTTCGATGCCTAATCTGGTTGCATACGACCTCGCAGGCGTACAACCAATGTCAGGTCCTACTGGTCTGATCTTCGCAATGCGTGCGAAGTATGATGATCAGAACGGCGCCGAAACTTTCTACAACGAAGTCAAGACAGGTCAATCGGGTGCTGCTGGTACTGATCCTGCTGCTAACATTGGCATTACTGGTGACAACCCTGCTGTTCTTAACGACGTTTTCGGTGATAACGAAGCAACTCGTCAGGCACGTTATGGCGCTGACGTAGCAATGGGAACCGATGTTGCAGAAGGTCTTGATAGCGATGGCGCTACTCCTGACTTCCGTGAGATGGGATTCGGTATCGAGAAAGTCTCGGTAACTGCTAAGTCCCGTGCTCTGAAGGCATCGTACAGCATCGAACTGGCACAAGACCTTCGTGCTATCCACGGTCTTGATGCTGAGTCGGAGCTGGCAAACATCCTCTCTGCTGAAATTCTTGCTGAAATCAACAGAGAAATCGTTCGTACCATCTACAAGTCTGCTAAGCGTGGTGCTGAAATCGAAACTGCTAACCAAGGCATTTTCGACATGGACGTTGACTCCAACGGTCGTTGGTCAGTTGAGAAGTTCAAAGGTCTTCTCTTCCAAATCGAGCGTGATGCTAACAAAATTGCACAAGAGACTCGTAGAGGAAAGGGCAACATGATCATGTGCTCTGCTGACGTTGCTTCGGCACTGGCAATGGCAGGCGTACTTGATTACACCCCTGCTCTGGAAGGCAACAACCGCCTCCAAGTAGACGACACCGGTAACACCTTTGCTGGTGTTCTGAATGGTCGTTTCCGTGTATATGTTGACCCATATGCAACTGTTACCCGTGGTGGTACAGGATCTCAGTCTGGCAACAACTACTACGTTGTTGGTTATAAGGGTACTTCACCTTATGACGCAGGTATGTTCTACTGCCCATATGTACCTCTGCAGATGGTACGTAGCGTTGGTGCTGAGGACTTCCAGCCACGCATCGGATTCAAGACCCGCTATGGCATGGTCCTGAACCCATTTGCTAAGGGTGCTACCGATGTTACCAGTAATGCAGATCCTCTTGCAGCTGGCAACGTTGGTTCTAACGTATACTACAGAAGAGTTTCTGTTAAGAACCTCATGTGATCCATTCACATTTTACTGGACCCCTTCGGGGGTCTTTTTTTATGCCTATAAATATAAATGTGAATACTAAGACTAATGTCAGACTACAACGCTAATTTCTTATCACCTACAGGATTCAAGTTAGATTTACCTGGATTCGATAAAGTTGACTATCAATGTAATGAAGCACTAATTCCTGGTATTTCCATGAACAATCCAGTGCAAGCAACTCCATACAATGATATTCAACTGTCCGGAGATAAATTAAATTATGAAGATCTGACTGTAAATTTTTTAGTAGATGAAGGATGTGTAAATTACGCATTAATTCATGATTGGATGGTAGGTATTACTTACCCGCAAAAATCTACTCAATGGAGAGATTTTGTACAAAAACAAGTAGATAAAAAATTTCAAGAAAACTGGAATGTAGATCAGGTAGATATTGTATTGAATGTGTTAACCAGTAACTACAACACATCGTTCAAGGTCAAATTTTTTGATGCTTTTCCTGTAGGATTAAGTTCATTACGGTTTACTACAGATACAGACACTATTAATTACTTGACAGCATCTGCAACTTTTAGATATACTTATTTTAAATTATTAGACAAATTTGACAAACAATTAACTCTATGAATCTTTATCAACAATTTATTGACGAGTGGCACGAAGACTCTGTTATGGGTGATGATTTGGGAGAAGAAGCAAGGAGAATACCTTTTCTTCATTCCAAATGGTTAGACAAGTATTTAAGAATACAACTTCTAAAGAAAGAAAAAGAATACGAATACAATAGACTGTATTTGCAAAAGTACAGTTTCTATATGGGTAGAGAAGAAACTGCACCCGACGATAAAATTATCAAGACTGAAGTACCGATCTATATTAAAGGTGATCCAGAAATAATTAAAGCACAAGCTGTACTGGATCTTTACGATAAAATAGAAGGGGCATTAAAAGACATTCTAAATAATATTAACAATCGATCATTCCAAATTAAGAATGCAATTGATTGGTTACGATATTCAAGAGGTATAGATGAGTGATGTTATTATCCGAAAGAAAAATGAAGTTTATCTTCAACTGAAAACTTTACCACACATTTCATACGAATTATCTGACCACTTTACATTTGATGTTGAAGGCGCACAGTTTATGCCTGCCTTCAAAAACAAGTATTGGGATGGAAAAATTAGATTGTATTCTCCTGGGACTGGCGAGATTTATGCTGGTCTCAGGGAATATATTGAACAGTTTTGCCAAGAACGTGGGTATCATTATGACTATGCTGATAATGAATTTTTCGGCATGGCAAATGAAGAAGATGAGTTGGTATCTTTAGATGGTGTAAAATCTTTTGTTAAAAAATTTACAACATTAAAAGCAAGAGATTATCAATATAAAGCAATTTACGAAGCACTTAGAAAAAAGCGTAGATTAATCGTATCCCCTACAGGGTCTGGGAAATCATTTATGATTTATTCTATTGTTCGTTTTCTTCAAGAAACTGGACAAAAGATTATGATCGTAGTCCCAACTACATCTCTTGTAGAACAAATGTATAAAGACTTTATTGAGTATGGTTGGGATGCAGAAGAACATTGTCATAAAGTATATGCTGGATTTGAAAAGGTTTCCGACAAACCCATCACTATCACCACATGGCAATCAGTATACAAACAAAAAAGAAAGTTTTTTGAAAATTTTACTGCAGTAGTTGGAGACGAAGCACATCTGTTTAAAGCAAAATCTTTAACAGACATTTTAACTAAGCTTCATCATGCAAAGTATCGTGTAGGGTTTACCGGTACATTGGATGGAAGTAAAACAAATAAATTAGTATTAGAAGGTCTATTTGGTCCTCATCAAAAAATAACCAATACAAACGATCTTATTAAGCAAGGTCATTTGTCTAGGTTAAAAATTAAAATTATTTCTCTAAGACACAATCATGTAAAATTTGATAGTTATCATGAAGAGATAGATTATCTTGTGTCTCATCCCAAGAGAAATAATTTCATCAAAAATCTTTCTTTAGATCTAGCAGGCAATACTCTTGTTCTTTTTAATTATGTGGAGCGTCACGGCGAGCCACTTTTTGAATTGATAAATAGTAGTGCTAAAGAGGGTAGAAAAGTTTTCTTCGTACACGGTGGTGTTGATGTAAAAGATAGGGAGCAAATCCGATCTATTACCGAACAAGAATCCAATGCAATTATTATTGCTAGTTACGGAACTTTCTCTACTGGAATTAATATTAAAAATTTACACAACATTATCTTTGCAAGTCCTTCCAAATCAAGGGTAAGAAATCTGCAATCAATTGGTAGAGTACTACGAAAAGGCGATAATAAAAATGCCGCAGTTCTTTATGATATAGCAGATGATACTTCAAAAGATAGTAGCAATCCTAACTACACACTTAAGCATCTATTTGAAAGGGTAAAAATCTACAATCAAGAAAATTTTGATTACGAGATCATAAATGTAAAACTAAAATCGTAAGTATGGAACCATTTTTCGCAAATATAAAACTAAAAACAAATGAAGAAATTTTATGTTTGGTAAAAGAGGCAGATCCTGTAGAGGACTACCTCTTAATTTCTCATCCCATTGAAGTCGAAGAAATAGATATCCCTGGTGTTATTCAGGGATTGAAAATTAAATACTGGATGAAGATGGCAAGGGAGACCGAGTTTTTTATTTCAGGTAATGACATTATTACTATTACTGAAATAGAAGGTTTACCAGTTCAGTTCTATAAAGAGAGTTTATTAAAACTGGAAATGAATGAAAAGAAAAAGAAACAGAGTAGATCTAAGAACTATAAAAACTCTAAAGGTAAAGTAGAACTCAATAAGGATATGGGTCTCATAGCATCTATTGATGATGCTAGAGAGTTACTTGAAGAGATATTCTTAATGGATACTAAGGATAATAAAGAATCTTAGTATGTATTAAAGCTTATTTAAAGCTGTTTTCTGAACCCTGACCGTGTTATTATACACAGATCCAAGGGTCTTGTCAAGCCCCTTAATATGTGCTATGATCTACAGAGAAGAAAACATAGAATCTAATGTCAAGACAAAAAGAACATTACGTAAACAACAAAGACTTCTTACAAGCAATTGTTGAGTATAAGAAGAAGGTAAATGAAGCACAAAAAACTGGCGACGACAAACCACCAGTTGGTGAGTACATTGGTGGATGCTTTTTGAAGATTGCTCAGCATCTTTCTTACAAACCAAACTTTGTCAACTACATGTTTAAGGATGACATGATCGGTGACGGGATTGAGAACTGTATTACTTACATCGACAATTTTGATCCGGCAAAGTCAACTAATCCATTTGCCTATTTTACTCAAATTATTTACTACGCTTTTCTTAGACGAATACAAAAAGAGAAAAAGCAAGTTGATATTAAGAATAAGATGATTGAAAAATCTGGGTTTACCGAAGTATTCAGTGGAGATGAATATGGGTGTGAAGCTTCCTACGAGCAGATTAAGAATTCCCTTGAACAGAAGATGAGGTATTGATGAAAGTTGCTATTATTACTGACCAGCATTTTGGTATGAGGAAAGGTAGTCAGATTTTTCATGACTACATGAAAGAATTTTATGACGAAGTATTCTTCCCAACTTTAGATAAGCACAACATCTCTGTTGTGTTTGATCTTGGTGATACCTTTGACAATCGTAAGTCGATTGATTTTTGGTCACTCGATTGGGCAAAGAAAAATTATTATGACAAACTTGCTGAACGAGATATCTCTGTATACACAGTAGTAGGTAACCACACTTCTTATTACAAGAACACTCTTGATTTGAATGCAGTCAATATTCTGTTAAGTGAATATGAAAATGTGTTTCACATTACTAAACCAATAACAATTACGATTGGTAATTTACCAATATGCTTTATTCCCTGGATCTGTGTCGATAATGAGACCGAAACCTTTGAGGAGATTGCTAATACTGAAGCAAAGATTGCTATGGGTCATCTTGAGATTTCTGGATTTGAAGCACATAAGGGATATGTAATGGAGCACGGTATGAGTCCAGATGTGTTTTCAAAATTTAAGAAAGTATTTTCTGGGCACTTCCACCATCGCTCTAATTATGGTAACGTATATTACCTGGGTAATCCTTACCAGATGTATTGGAATGATTATGGAGATGTAAGAGGATTCCATTTGTTTGACACTGAAAGTTTAAAACTAAACTTTGTTAAGAATCCCATTAACATGTTTGAGAAAATTTATTATAACGATACTATTGATGATCCTACTAAGATTGATGTTAATGAATATCAAAATAAATTTGTAAAACTTATTGTAGAAAAACGTACTAATTATTTTGCTTACGATGATATTATTGAACGTCTATATCAATGTGGAGTTCATGACTTAAAGATTATTGACAACACCAACGATGTAGTAAACCCTAAAGGTGACATAGAAATAGAGGGTACACTTTCATTCCTTGAACGCTATGTTGATGAACTAGACTATGATGATAAAGATGTGCTAAAATCTATCATAGGATCTATATATTCAGAATCACTACAGTTAGAATAATGTATATTCTTACAATCAAAGGAAATGAATCTGAAGGTGCTTATGCACCGAGTTTTGATACTAAAAATATTTTGTATTTGTTTGAAAGTGAAGAAGATGCCGAAAGGCATTGTGAATTATTGGCAGCAGATGATTATCCTGAAATGATTGTTGTTGAAGTTGAAGACGATGTTGCCATTCATATTTGCGAAGAGAACGGATACGCTTATTGTATTGTAACCCCAAACGACATTATTATTCCACCAACAGCTGATGATTGAATTTAAAACTATTAAATGGCGAAACTTTCTTTCTACTGGAAACAACTACACTACAATTGATCTTAACTCTCACAATAAGACTTTAATCATTGGAGAGAACGGAGCAGGTAAATCTACTATACTTGATGCATTATGTTTTGGTCTTTTCAATAAACCTTTCCGTAAGATCAATAAACCACAGTTAGTTAATTCTATAAACTCTGGTGATCTGAAAGTTGAAATTGAGTTTACTGTAGGAAACATTGATTGGAAAATCGTAAGAGGTATAAAACCAACAGTATTTGAAATCTACAAAGATGGGAAAAAACTGGACCAAGCAGCAGCAACAAATGATCAGCAAAAATGGTTAGAGCAGAATGTTCTCAAGCTTAATTACAAATCATTTACTCAGATTGTGGTTCTAGGATCTTCAACATTTGTTCCTTTTATGCAGTTACCTGCAGCAGGTCGCAGAGAAGTTATTGAAGACATCCTTGACATTAGAATCTTTTCTACAATGAATGTGATTCTTAAAGATAGAGTTAAGGTTATAAAGGAAGAGGTTGGGGAACTTGAATATGCTGTTTCTATTCTTAAGGAAAAGGTAGAAGTTCAGCGTAAGTACATCCAAAACCTTAAGGATCAAAGTCAGCAAAACATTGAAGAAAAAGAAAACACTATTTCAATTCTTGAGGAAAGTATACGACTCAAGAAAGATGATGCTGAAGGGTATGAAGTTCAATTGAATTCTTTGAATGATAAAATTAAAGAGTATGCTGATGTCGATACCAAAATTAATAAACTTAAAGAGTATGACATTACATTCTCTAGTAAGATAAAAGAACTGGCAAAGGAGCAGAAATTTTTTACTAATCATGCAAGTTGTCCTACGTGCAATCAGGAAATAAGTCAAGAACTTAAAGATGCTAAGGTACTGGAAACTTCTGGTAAGATTGAAAAATTTGAGAACGCACTTGAAAAACTTGATAGTGATCGTAAAGAAGTAATTAAACTATTATCTAAAAAGAATGAGATTCTAGATTCTATTAGTTCAACTCAGTCTAAGATCCGAGAGGCATTAAAAGAAGTAGAATGGAATGAAAAAAGAATCAAAGATATTCTTGCTGAGATTGAGTCAATTAATTCAAATGGTGATCTTATTGATGCCGAAACAGAAAAGACTAAAACACTAATTGAGCAAGGAAAATCTCAAGAACTTCAACGCAGAAAACTTATTAAGAAGCAAACGGAATTAAAAATCATTGCTGACATTCTTAAGGATGGAGGTGTTAAGAGCACTATTATTCGTAAGTATCTTCCCGTAATGAATACGTTGATTAACAAGTACCTTCAAGAACTTGAGTTCTATGTTAACTTTAATCTTGACGATACATTCAACGAAACCATTAAGTCGCGATTTAGAGATGAGTTTTCTTATGCTTCATTCTCTGAGGGCGAAAAGATGAGAATCGACCTAGCACTTCTTTTTACTTGGAGAGAGGTTGCTAAACTGAAGAACTCAGTCAATACCAACCTTCTCATTTTGGACGAAGTATTTGACAGTTCGCTAGATAGTAACGGAACTGCCGACTTCATCAACATCCTCAGAAACATTACCGAGGGTAACAATGTTTTCGTTATCTCACATAAGCAGGATATTTTGCACGACAAGTTTGATAATGTGATACAGTTCAAGAAGGTCAAAAACTTCTCTAAACCTTTTCAGTCCAATGACTCAGCTTCCTAACTGGCAACACCATTCCAAGAAAGATCAGAAACGAAAGTTAAAACCACAAGCACTGCGTCAGGCAAAAGCACGCCTGAAACAGTTCAAGAAGTGTCACATGGGTCGTCCTAAGGGGCGACCTTTTTTGTACAATATGCCCATACCGATTCAATCTTCTCATGATGATCTTTACCCACCAAGTCAAAGATAACCTTGCCAGGTTGCTTGCCACTGAGAATCTAATTGTTGAGCACAAGCAAGTAAGCACTGCATCTTTTGATGTACAAGAGCGTGTGTTGACCCTGCCTATGTGGAGGAAAGCATCTACTATTGTTTATGATCTTCTGGTTGGACATGAAGTTGGACATGCATTGTATACTCCAAATTTAGATTGGCATGTAGATGAGTATGCAGATGTTCCACCCTCCTTTGTTAATGTTGTAGAAGACGCTCGCATTGAGCGTATGATGAAGATTAAATTTCCTGGATTTGCTAAAACCTTTTACAAAGGATACAAAGAACTTTTTGATGATGACTTTTTCAGCATTGCTAATGAAGATCTTAGTAAGCTGAATTTTATTGACAGAATTAATATTCACTTTAAGGTTGGTACTTTTGCTGCGGTTCCGTTTAGTGATACTGAACAAGATTTTGTTCGCATGGTAGAAACTGCAAAAACATTTGATGATGTTCTTGAGATTTCTAAATTGATCTTTAATTTTATTAAGAGTAAACAACAAGAGAAAGTGGATGTAACTCCAGAAGTCTCTAATCAGCAGCAGTCGTCCAATGGAAGCACTGTTGAAGTGAAACCATCTGAAGCAGATCAGGACGCTCTTCCTGGCGATTCTGAAGGGCATTCAGAAGCATCTGATGGTGCTGCTGATGATTCTGAATACAGTGGCATTTCTTCTGCTGGTGAAAAAAATGATGAGTTTGATTCTAAGACTGACTCTGCATTTGAGCGTAACCAAGAGCAATTGATTGACCACTCTGTGATGGACACCACTTACATTGAGTTTCCAAAACTTATTTTAGAAAACGTAATTATTGATATTAAGCAAGTTTCTGAGTCTATTCATGAATGGAGTGTTGATAATGATAAACTGAAAGGTGCTCAAGTACATGTAGATTCTGAGTACTTTAAATATCGCAAAGAAGCTGCTAGCGGTGTTAACTATCTTGTTAAAGAATTTGAGTGCAAAAAATCTGCTGATGCTTATTCTAGAGCATCAGTTTCTCGCACTGGAGTTCTAGACACCACTAAATTACACACTTACAAATATAACGAAGATTTGTTCAAGAAGATTACGGTTCTTCCTGATGGTAAAAACCATGGTCTTATCTTTGTTCTTGACTGGTCTGGTTCTATGCAAGATTTCATTCTTGATACTGTCAAGCAACTTCTTAATCTTGTTTGGTTCTGTAAGAAGGTAAACATTCCCTTTGAGACATATGCATTTACTTATGAATATGCTGATAAGCATTTTGATTATAGTGATGATGGATCTGAGATTCAGGAACTAGAGAACAATACTCTTTATCTGGCTCGTTCTTTTCGGATGCTCAACCTGCTTTCCCACAAAAGATCGGCAAAAGATTTAGATAAAGATTGTCGTAACTTGTTCTCTATGGCGTTCTATCATCAAAAACGTTGTTGGGATTATGTTGCTCCTGGATTTGGATTGTCTGGAACTCCGTTAAATGAATCTTTGATTACTCTTCGCGAACTTATTCCTAATTTCATTAAAGAGAATAATCTTCAAAAAGTAAATGCTGTTATCCTGACGGATGGAGAATCTGCAGGTATTGCACGGGTAAATAAAACTAAAAAATACAACAGTAATGATGATTATTGGGGTCGAGCTCATTTGAATCCTTCTTGTCAAATCCGAGATCGTAAGATTGGACGTGTTTATCGACCTGCATACAATGAACATACCTGGACAGGAAGTGTTACTAAAATTCTGCTTGAAAATCTCAAAGATAATTTCCCTGAAGTTAACCTTATTGGTATTCGCGTTCTTCCTAGTCGTGATGTTCGTAATTTCTTTTATAACTATGCTTACGAATACAGCGATCAAATGAAGAAGCGTTGGTCTAAAGAGCGTTTCTGGGAAATTAAAGACAATGGTTACTCTGCTTTGTATGCAATTGCATCTACAACTTTGAATGAATCCGATGAGTTTGAAGTTTCTGATGATGCAACTAAGGCACAGATTCGTACAGCATTTAAAAAGTCTCTTAAAGCAAAATCGACTAACAAGAAAGTTTTGTCATCCTTCATCAGCATGGTCGCTTGATGAACTGTCCACGGGGGTCGTCTGATCCCCACTATTTCCCTTATACTATGAAAGTCAACGAAACACACCAAGGACAAATGCCTCGCATGTCTAACCTCAACGTCAACGAACTAATCTCCTTCCTTTCGGAAAACTATGGTAATGAGTTTGGCGGCGATGCTGTCAATGCTGCTTGCCGAGAGTTTAATGTTTCTTATCCTACTATCACTAAACGACTTGACCAATATAAAACTGGTCATGGTCGTTGGAACTTGACTGCTCAAGAACTTCAACGTGTATATGATGCACCTGCTGCTACCGATCGGGAAGAAACTGCTTTGATTCCTGTTAAAGACGACACTTTCATCCCGTTCGGGAACTTTTCTGATGTAAAGAAGATTATCCAGTCTGGTATCTTCTACCCAACTTTCATTACTGGGTTGTCTGGTAATGGAAAAACCTTCTCTGTCGAACAGGCATGTGCTTCTCTAAATAGAGAACTGGTTCGCGTTAACATCACCATTGAAACCGACGAGGATGATCTTATTGGTGGTTTCCGTCTTGTTAATGGCGAAACTGTTTGGCATAATGGTCCAGTCATCGAAGCTATGGAACGTGGAGCTGTACTTCTTCTAGATGAAATTGATCTTGCTTCTAACAAAATCCTTTGCCTTCAGTCTATTCTAGAAGGTAAAGGTGTATTCCTGAAAAAGATTGGTAAGTATGTCCGTCCTGCTTCTGGGTTCAATGTATTTGCTACTGCTAACACTAAAGGAAAAGGTTCTGACGATGGACGCTTCATCGGCACCAATGTCCTCAACGAAGCTTTCCTTGAGCGATTCCCCGTAACTTTGGAGCAAGAGTATCCTACTCCTGCAACTGAGCAAAAGATTCTTGAGGGTATTGCTCTGGATCTCAGTGTGGAAGATCGCGTATTCTGTAAGCGTCTTGTAGACTGGGCAGACATTATCCGTAAGACTTTCTTCGACGGTGGTATTGAGGAAATCATCAGCACCCGTCGTCTTGTCC
>Ga0255768_10000625_pt1 | contig 36515 bp, 42 predicted proteins | sample 071ome_33_FD_179983 | JGI IMG/M metagenome (GOLD analysis project Ga0255768, IMG submission 179983) | Coastal salt marsh microbial communities from the Groves Creek Marsh, Skidaway Island, Georgia - 071412AT metaG (version 2) | ecosystem: Environmental > Aquatic > Marine > Intertidal zone >... | reverse complement strand
GCAGGCTTTGATCGCATACCTGCTACAGGCTGATCATGAGTGATCTGATCTTAAATGATCTACAGCTTGAGGTGATCGGAGGCATAAGGCGCTCTGATCGCGTGATCGCTGCGCGCTGTGGTTGGGGATCAGGCAAGACGAGCTCCCTCGTGTTCGCGCTGTGGTTTATCGCTAAGACAAGGCCGGGCACGACAAGCCTGCTCATCACCGACACGAACAGCAGATACAACTCGGTGCTTATGCCTGAGATTGAAAAATGGCTCATGCCTCGAGGGTGGACATATAACCACACTCTCAGGCAGTGGGTCGACACATACACCGGTAGCGCAGTACTCTGTCGCAGTTACTTTCGACCGGGCACGCGCGATGCCTCGCACAACCCGCTCGAGGGTATCAATGTGACCTCTGGTGTCGCGCTCATCGATGAGTGCCAAACGCTAAGCGCTGAGGTCGCGCATAAGGCGCTCGGTCGCCTGCGATCAGGGCCGAGCCCGACGCTGATTCTTGTCGGTCTACCGGTTGCAGATGCTTGGTGGTGCCAGATGGCAGAGGATGCCGGCAACCCTCCTCTGCTCTTTACCTCGTATGTAAACGAGGCAAACTTGAGTGAAGCTTGGTTTGAAGCAACCGAGCTCCTGCCCGAAGATGAGCGCGAGGCGATGGTCATGAATCGACCAAAGCCACCAAGCGGGCTCGTGTATCAAGAGTTTGACATCGAGTCACATGTGATCGACGACTTTAAATACTCGCCTGAGATGACAGGGCGCATAGCGATCGACTGGGGATTCAGAAAGCCGAGCGTGTTGATCTTGGTTTATGACGAGGCGCGCGAAGCGTCGGTGGTAGTGCACGAGATCAACCCGCAAGAGGTCACGATCAGGCAGCTTGCTGAGATGATCCTGCGTATCGCTTGGCCTCGTGCGCTCAAAGATCAAGCGCCCGGCCCTCGTATCTGGCTCGATGCAGGATGCGCAGACAAGGCAGGCAATGCACGCAACGACCAGACAGGGCGCAGCGCGTTTCGTGAGATCGCCAAAGCAGTCGAGGCAGGAGGCATCGGTATGCCTTTGAGACACACAACCGACCCAGTGCGCACAGATGTGCTTAACGGTGTGCAGAAGCTCAAGCGCGCCTTTGCTCGCAGTCGTTACTTGATCACGCGCGAGGTATGGACAAAGGGCGAGCGTGCTACAGGTAACAGTCTGCGAAAGGCGCTCATGTCTTATGCTTGGGACAACAAAGAGCAGCCGCGCAAAGACGGTCGAGAGGATCCTCTCGACGCGTTGAGGTATGACTGTATTTTCAATTATTGGTCAGACGAGGTAAGCCGGAGCTCATACACCTCGCGACGCAAGCCCAACCGCAACCGACGATCAGGCATCACCACAGACTCGAGGAGCTTTTAATGCTATCATATCAAAAAAAAGCACATCAAGTTTTGAACTACTATGGAAGCAAACGCAGAGCAGCATTCAAGTATTGCAGACCGACAAAGAAAACAATCATAGAACCGTTTGCAGGTGGCGCGTGCTACTCTTTAAGATATCACTGGCATGATGTTGTTTTGTACGATTTATACAGCGAAGTCTGTTCAGTATGGGATTACGTTATCAACGCAAATCCATCAGAGATAAGATCGCTCCCATTGCTGAAACCAGGAGAGTCAGTTGATGATCTGAGCATACATCAAGAGGCTAAACTTTTGATTGGGTATTGGTTGGGTGTGAGTGTTACCAGCAGCCATAAAAAACTAACGCCGTGGCAGGAGAGAAAACTAAATACTACAAATGCAAATGTGTGGAGTCTTAGGAGACGAGAGCTTGTTGCGCAGACATCTGAGCTTGTAAAGCATTGGAAGATTCACCAAAGAAGCTATATAGACGTTGATAACATGGATGCTAGTTGGTTTATTGACCCGCCATATCAGTGTAATGCAGGACGCGCATATAAACATAATAAGATAGATTACAATCATCTGGCAGACTGGTGCAAAAGCAGGACAGGTCAAGTGCAAGTCTGTGAAAATAGCAATTCTCAAAGTTGGCTGCCATTTACTGATTTATATACAAATGTAGGTCAGCAATATAAAACTACAGAGGTAATTTGGCGAAACTACGATATTAAAGGAGAGTCACATGACGACACCATCGAACATCCCACCTTCGATTTTGGAGAAAGTCTTAGATCCGAATAACCTTGTCGCGGTCGTTACTGTCGGACTCATGTATATGATGTGGACGTTTGTAAACAAGCGCTTTGACCTTGAGCGCCAAGAGCAGGAGGACATCATTGGGAGATTGGATGACTATCATGATGAGCTCCTCAAACTCGAGGGCCAGATTGAGGCTCTTAGAAAGCAGATCGATCGTGAGTAGTTATCCCTATCTATCAGAAGAGGATCTGCAACGTATCGACCTCACAGCAGACGAGCCAAGCTCTGCCGTAGATCATCCTCAGCACTATCATGCTGAGTCAGGCGTCGAAGTGATCGATGCGATTGAAGCTTGGGGTTTGAGCTTCGCGCTCGGTAACGTCGTCAAGTACGTCGCTCGCTCAGGTCATAAGGGGAACGCGCGAGAAGACTTGCAGAAAGCGCTCTGGTATCTCACACATGAGCTCGCAAAATACGACGATTGACTTTGCATGGTGCGAGCGCTGTCGATCGTGGCAGGAGCTCGGCAAGCCTCATCGATGGCGATTCGCAAGATCGATCTGTACCGATGAGCGCCCGACTGACTTTGAGGCGCTAAAGGCTCGAGGCAGGTGGCCTCATACAGGGCTTGACAAAGCGCCCGATTAAGCCAACACTAAAACCGACGCATGTATAAGCCCAACGATCATCTATTGATACCCTCGAGGGCTCATGCGCAAGCTAGACTACAAAGCCGATACAGAGGAGACGCCTCGACACATGAGGGGGCTCCACCCTCGTTTTAGTACACGAGGCATCACCGGCACCATGCTGTCCGGTGGTATGATCTCAGGCTATGAGCGCAACGCGCAGCTCACCGGGCTCAACTGGGTGCGTGAGGCTGAGGACATGCTGCGCACTGATCCGGTCGTGCGTCGATCTTGGCATATGCTACGCCAGACCCTGCTCAGCGCGACCTGGCGCTTTGAGTCAGCAAACGATCTCGACCCAGTGTGCAACGAGCTCGCGCGCTTTGGTAACGAGTGCTTTGGCTTCGATGGGTATGCAGGGCAGATGTCTCAATCTTGGGAAGAGCAACTCTCATACCTGCTCGAGTTTGTGCCGCTTGGGTATCGCTACGCTGAAGAGGTCTATCGAGTCGGCCCTGACTTCAACGGCAAAACTCGAGTCTGGCTCGACCTGTATGCTGATCGAGAGCCGAGCGCGCATCTGCGCTGGTTGAGTCGTGATAATCAACAGCTTGACGGTGTTCAACAGCAGGTTGTCGGTGTAGGAAAGACGCCTGAACCGATCCCATCAAACAAGCTCATCTTGCTCACGTTGAATCGCACCGGTAGCAATTTCGAGGGCTCTGGTATGTTGCGCCCTGTTTGGTGGTGGTGGCGCACAAAGCAAAAGGTCAGCAATCTGATGTGCGTCGGTGTCGATCGTTGGGCAGTGCCGACGCCTCGCGTTAAGGTTGATCGTTCAGTCGCTGAGATGCACGGCTTAACCGATGCAGACATTAACGCGATGATCGATGAGGCAGAGGCGCAGGCGCAAGCTTTCCTCTCAGCTGAGCAAGCATACCTCATCGACAACCCGGTCGTAAGCTTTGATCAGTATGCAAGCGCGCCAAACCTTTACGCGCAAGGCCCACTCGACATCATCAAAGAGTGTGACAACCAAATCTCGCAAGCCTTCCTCGCGCAGTTTGCCAACCTCGGCATAACTGACACCGGCTCTCGCTCTGTTGGCGAGGTTCACTTGTCAGTGTTCCGACGAGCTGCGATTAACCTCTGTGATATTGTCGCGTCTGCTGTCTCTGGGGTCGACCGACGAGGCGCAGGCACGATCGGCAGGTTGATTCGATGGAATTACGGCACAGTCGACCCAAGCAAGTTACCTCGCCTCGTGCACACCGGGCTAGACACCGACGATCTAGCCGATTCTCTTGCGATGCTACCTCAGCTCGTAACGTCTGGTCTGCTTACACCAGACGACGAGCTAGAGCGCGCCATCAGGGAGCGACTAGGAGCTGGCGACCTGCCCGAGGAGGCACAACGATCTGCGCTCGAGAGAACAGCAAGCGCAGGTAATGTCGCTTCACTCGCAGAGGCAGCGATCAGGAGGCGCAAAAATGGCTAGGACTAAAGCCCAAACGCCAGCGCCTAAGCGTGATCAGATCAAAGGGAGCAAGACCAATCCGCAAGGCTCAGCATCAGGCAAGCGAGGTGGTATTGAGATCTCTGAGAGCGTAGCGCGCGCTCTGCAAGGTATGGTCGACAAGCATAACGACCGATACAAAGCAAAGAGCAAGAAAGTCGACCTCGGCTCGCTTAAAGCTGTATTCAGGCGAGGAGCAGGCGCTTTCAGCGTCTCACATCGTCCGGGCATGACTCGCAATCAGTGGGCATATGGTCGCGTCAAAGCTTTCTTAAAGCTCGTCGGCACAGGTGAGCGCAAAGAGGCATACACAGGCGACCTCGACTTATTGCCTACTGGTCATCCTCAAAAGACCGAGGCAAAGTCAGAGGCAGCTCTACTCGCGCCTAAGAAATACGATCACATCGATTTCAAGCCTCCACAGGGTGCAAGCAAGGCAGCCGAGCGCGCTCTGCGTCGTCGTTCTGACAAGCCACCAAGCGAGAGAGGCATGACACCGGTCGGTATCGCGCGAGCTCGTGACTTGATCGCAGGTAAGACGCTATCACCTGAGACTGTGCGCAGGATGCTCTCTTACTTTCAGCGTCACGAGGTCGACAAGCAGGGCTCGACCTGGGAGAGCTACGGCAAAGGCCGGCAAGCTTGGGATGGTTGGGGGGGTGATGCTGGGTTTTCTTGGGCTCGAAAGGTAGTGAGTCAAATGGATACAGCAGACAAGAAAGCAACGCTTCGCGCTTATGGTGAGGCGATTCAAGTCAGAGCAGAGCAGACCTATGATGTGCCCGAGGGTCTCACAGTCGGCAAGCCGTTTAAGACGCTCGCGCTCGGTCAAGTCAGCTCGCGCATGAATGGTGAGGCGATCGGTGCGCCTGTCTCGCAGGAGCTCCTCGAGGAGATGGTGCGCGTCTATTATGATCGACGCGACGCAGACCCAGTGATTATCGACTGGCAACATGCGACCTCACCCTTTGCCGGTGGTACACCTGCGCCCCCTGAGTCGGGCAACGCGCTTGGCATGATCATCGATCTCGACCTGCGCGAAGATGGGCTTTACGCAGTACCAGCCTATAACGAGCGCGGCCTTAAAGTCGTGCAAGAGGCAGGCGGTGTGCTGTGGAGCTCGCCCGAGTATCTGCATGGTGAGATTTATACTCGTAATGGTGGCGACAAGGTAGGCGATGCTCAGTTGCTTGCTGTCACCTTAACCCCAAGACCTGCTCAATCGCATGATCGCATTGATCGGGTAACACTAAGTGAACAGGAGCAAATGAACATGGATTTAGAGTCTATGAACATTGACGAGCTTCGTGCTGCCCTCGCTGCGAAAGACGCGATGGTGCAAGAGCTCGAGCAGAAGGTAAAAGACATGACCTCTGAGAATGAGGCAAAGATCGAGGTCGAGGTTGATGCTGAGAAGCCAGCCGAGGACGAGATCAAGAAAGAGGCAGAGCCCGAGAAGATGGGCGACAGCTACGACGATAAAGAGAAGAAAATGACCGAGGCGGCACATCTCAGCGAGACAGCTGAGCCCAATATGCTCGCAGAGGTCATGCAACTTCGCGCGCAAAATCAGAAGCTCTCTGAGCGCCTCGAGGTGATCGAGGCTGAGAAGCGCGACGTTGAGCGTCGTGAGGCAGTCGCGTCTCTCTTACGCGAGGGCAAGGTCAGCCCAAGCGAGGAGACAGCAGCCGCTCGCGCTTGGGACGTTCGCGAGAATATGCCTGAGTTCTGGCAGATGTTCAGCGAGCGCCCTGCCTCATCAGCAGTGCCTTTGAATGAGATTGGGCATGGCGCATCAGGTGCTGAGCTCAACAAGGCCACGCTCGCTGAGCAGGTCAAGCTTCTCGCAGAAGAGAAGGGGCTTAACTTCAGCGAGGCTCTAAATCTATTCCGTACCAATAACCCAGACGCATATAACAGCGTCTTTAACTAAGGAGCGTGATCATGAATCAGATCATCAAGACCTTTGTTTGTGCATCTGCTGTGACTGAGTTCGCGCTCGTCGCCATTGACTCAGACGGCAAGATCGCAGTCGCAACCGACCCAACTGCTAACACCATCATCGGAGTCGCTCAGCGCGCAGGCGATGCAGGTGACGTCGTTGACGTCGTTATTTCAGGCGAGTCTCGCGTGATCGCTGGTGGCTCTCTCACCCTCACCTCGGCAACTGTCCTCGCAGTGACCACCGGTGGCAAGGTGCAGGCAGCTGCAAGCTCTCACTACCCTGTCGGCTTCAGCCTCCCCAACATCAACCAGACAAGCGCAAGCCTGAATGAGCAGTTCTTTATCCTGTTCAACCGTGGCCTCGCACCACTCGCTTAAGTAGGAGGTGATCCAAAATGGCTAGTTCATATCGTAATATCCACCCAGTCGACGAGATCCTAAGCAACCTAGTCGCTGAGGCAGTCCCTAGCGACGCAAGCCTCATCGCTGATAAGGTCTGCGAAAATATCAAGGTGCCTGAGCGCTCCGGCACGCTCCTGCTTGAGACCTCGCGCAACTTTATGGGCGCAGGCGCAGGGCTCGATCTCGAGCGCGCACCCGGTGCCTCACGCGCTCGCATCGGTGGCTTTGATCGCACGAGCACGACTTATCGCTGTGAGATTTACTCTGCTGAGGACTCGATCGCGATGGAAGACATCATCGACTCTCAATACCCTGGGAGCGAGGAGGCTCGCATCGTCAAGAAAGTCGCTCGCGTTATGAAGCTCGCAAAAGAGCAGCGCGCAGCTAATACTCTCTTCGGTACTGCTAACTTCAACAGCAACGACTCCACCTCTGAGTTTGGTGGTACGTTCGACGCTGCCGGTGCTGAGCCTCTCAGCTACCTGCACCAGCTCAAGGACACTGTGTTTGCAAACGCGCACGGCATCAACCCAGACTCTCTCGTGATGGGTCGCGATCTCTTCAGGGCGCTCGCTCGCTCGCCTGAGCTCCGTGGGTACTTCCAAGCTGGCTCGACTCCAAATGGCGTCGCCTCTGGCAACCTCATCTTGAGCGATGAGGCAGTGATCAACACTCTTCGCGACATCCTCGGGATTCCTAATATCCTCGTCGGTGGCGCTCGTGTTGACAGCGCAGTGCCTGGTGCGACTTCAAGCGAGGGTTATGTGTGGACTCGCGACTCCCTCTTCATGGGTATCCTCCATGGCTCCGACGCTGTGCAGTCTCGCTCAGGTGTTCGCATGATGCCGATCGCAGCTGCTAACATGGAGTTTGAGGGCATGAAAGCTGGCCAGTATGACGCGCTCGACCTCACTCGTCGCAACGTCTGGGCAGACGAGTCTCACCTCTTCAAGGTGATCGACAGCAACCTCGGGTTTGTCCTGACTGACTGCCTCGCATAAGGTGATCAGTGCTCTGCTCATGTGGTCGCCCTCATATCACGACGCTCGCTGAGAAGGATGCCGATCAAATAGCGATCGATGATCTCTCAGCGCAGCTTCGTGATACCAAGGGGCCACAGAGGCAAATACTTATTGCTAAGATCGCAGCCTTAAAGATTGCGGTCAAAGCAGACAAAGACTTTAGACGATCACTTAAGCGATCGCATCGAGAGTTAAGTGCTAATTTATCGAGCGCACTTGAGCTGACTTCAGCCGAGCAGTTGCTTATGCTGAGTCGAGACGAGCTGAGCGAGTTCATACTTGCAAGCGGTCTGGGCTTGGCAGTCGATGATTTTATAGGCGCATCAGACGCAATCGCGGTCGCTGCGCTTGATACACTACAAACTATTATAGGCGCAGTCGACCCGGCAGAGTTGCCGAGCATCGACGCGCTTAAGCTCGCGACTGCTGATCAGGTGTTTCAAGATGTCATCTTGCCGAGCACCTTACAGGCGACGCGCACAGCGCTTGAGGGTATGACTGTTGGCGTACCAAAGGCGAGCGCAATCAAGGCAATGGATCAACGGCTCGAGTCGGTTGTGGGTACACAAATGACACAAGTCAATACTGAGCTCTCACAGTTCGGTCGTGCTGTTACAGCCTCAGCAGCTCAAGCCTTTGATCTTGATCTGTATCTTTACACCGGCCCTCGCGATGGCGTTACGCGCGCTTTCTGTCGACCCTTAATCAATAAGGTCGTAAGTGAGGCGCAGATGAATCGTCTTGATAATGGGCAAGGCTTACCGGTCAAGACGTCGTGCGGTGGCTATAATTGCCGGCATAGTTGGTCGCCTGTAACTGAGAGCTTTGTCGAGGCTGCCGGCCTCACACGAGCGACTAACGCAGATATAACGAAAGCCAACGCAGGAGGCAGACAATGATCAAGAGCATAACAGGGCAGACGCTCACCTTTGAATGGGTCGCACCTGGGCCTCTCGACTCAGCGCCATCGCTCACAGTCGGCAGTGCGTCGCCTGTCACTATGACAGCAAGCCGAGCCGATGCGACTGTATCTGCTATCGCTAACGATCGACGCACGCTCACAGTGAACGCGCAAGCGACTGCGTTACAAGCTGATCAAGTCAAAGCCTACCTCGTGACCGAGGGCGATTGCATCTACTCGGTATCGGTGGTGCGCATGGTTGGCACGACTGCGATCTTGGCTGAGCCCTTATCGCGAGAGATCGACCTGAGCGAGAGTGCTCTGCTCGTGTTCGGTATGTATTACGCGACTGTATCAACCACCATCACAGACACGACCGGGTATTACCCTTGGCAGGTGAGCTATGTGCTTGACCTCGGTCAACAGCTCGACACCAAGCTTGCAAAGGGTCTGCTTAAGATCACGCCTCGACCCTTTGACACAGGTCTGTCTCACGATGACTTGGTTGGGCAGTTCCCTCAGTTGGCTGATATGATTCCAAGACGCCAGAGCTCGTTTGATGCTCAGATCGATGCAGCTCTACAAGAGATCATCCTCGTGATTCGTGATCACCTCAAAGATGAGGTCGACGTAACAGAAGATGAGATCTTTAACGCGACGAGCTTTGCAAACGCACACGCATACTGCACAGCAGCTCGCGTGTATGAGTCGATGAATCAGCTAGACGCAGCGAACGCTATGCGCGAGCGCTGTCAACAGCTTCTCGAGATCAGCCTGCGCTCACTCGCCCTCGATCGTGATGGTGATAATATCGTCGATGATAATGAGCTCGACATCGCTAAGCAGGGTGGCACCTGGCGCGATATGCGCGCAAGCTGGCGATCTTACAGCAAGACAGAGTACGATAAGACCTTTACACCGACTCGAGGCATGAGGCACTGAGATGCACGCTAAAGTCAGGCTAAATCTGCCCTCGTCTCTGTGGACTGCGCGCGACTCAGCTCGTCTCGGTCTAAATACAGTCGCAGCGATTAAGTTACGCACGAGCAAGGGTATCGACGCAGATGGCAAGCCTTTCAAGCCATACTCGACAAACCCAATCTATATACCTCGATCGAGCGCAGTCTTGAGCCCTAAAGGTGGGCGAGTCTCGCGCACCGGGCAGAGCGTCTATTATCAGGGGGGTTATCGAGAGTACAAGGTCAAGAGTCGACGCTATGGCGCAGGCTCGAGCGCGCTTGTTGATCTCGTCTTGTCTGGTGCGATGATGAATAATCTCGTACTAATGGAGGCGACCGACGCTCGCTTTATCATCGGGCTCACTAATCGGGTGCGCTCTTATGGGTATGATGTGCACGCTGATCGGCCCTTTATCGGCCTATCTCCTCGTGATGTAAATGTGTTAGTGTCTGCGGTGCAGGCAGAGCTCACAGCGAAGATCAAGAGAGGTAGACGATGAGCCAAGGCATATACAGCGCGCTCGCTTATCTCGAAGATCAGATCGAAGCGACGTTACCAAAGACAGACACACATCACGGCTTTGTCGCGATTAACTCATCAGGTCGCGTCGCTCCTCTTGAGGCGCACCAGAACACGAACCGATACTTTGAGCTGAGGCTCGAGGCGTTTGCGATCGATGATGGTGAGGCAGGTCTGTCAGGTCGCAGGCGTGCTCGTGTCGTTTGTCGTGTGCGCTATGACATAGGCGAGCTTCACTATCTCGAGCGCTTGATCGCTGAGGATGGCGCGAGCCTGCTCTTGACCTTGAAGGGGCCACAATACGACCTCGCCTCGACTGGTATCGTAAGCGTAATACCGGGCGAGCCTGTATATGAGCCTATCTTAGACCCTACAACAGAGATCACGTCGCTCGTGCTCTCTCTTCCTTTCGACTTGCTTTATTTGGAGGCGTTATCATGAGCGTTACGCATCGATCAATCAGCGTCGCGACAGAGGGCAGTTTCGGCTCTCTCGTCGATGGCCTGCCCAGCTATTCAGGGCTTACTTATACCTCGATTCCCTGTGAGCGAGACCCGATTATCGTTTACGGTGATGTCGTTGTCTCTGAGCGCAACGACGCGCGCGACGGCACATACAGCTTGCCACCTGAGCCAGATACTGTTTGGTCTGGTGGCTCTCGTGTTCGTCGTCGCACCGGCACAGTTGAGATTCGTCTTGACCTCACCACAGTCGGCAGCTCGGTCAACAACTACAGCTCGAACTATTTGGGCGAGCTCCTCGGTGCAGGCTTCCTTACTCAGGCAGGCTTGACTCACAGCGATGCAGTGACGAGCGTTGTTGACGTCAACAACTTCACACCGACGACTACCTCAACCAACTACGTCACCGGCTCGATCATCGGTGCCGATCTGGGCGGTCGCGCTGAGTATAGCTCGGTCACTGATAACAACGTATCAGGCGACATCTCTGTGAGTCCTGCATTTAGCTCGAGCTTCACAGGCACACCGACGATGCGACTTTTGCAGACCTGGTACTGCCCGACTCGTGACAACCTCGGCACGACCCAGCACAGTCTCTCGTTTCGCGTCGATGGCGTCGACTTCAGGTCATACGCCTACGGATGCCGATTAGAGAGCATGACTCTCTCTCTCGATAATGGTCGAGTGATGGCTGATCTGGTGTATCAAGCTGCGATCATTCAAGACGATCACGGCAACGCAGTCGGCCCGGTCGAGCCCTCGTACAACTCAGGCGCGCCTTGTTTCTTCCGAGGCTCTTATGTTGTCATCAGCGACGCAGCTCCAACGAGCCTCACAGATGTTGGCTCTACAGGTGACACACTCGGGCGCATCTCGCTTGATGTCGAAGATTTTACTTTGACGATCACCAACACGCTCACACCGATCGGTCACAGTAACAGCATCTTAGCGATGCGTGATATGGAGGTGTCAGACGTCGATGTCGAGCTAAGCCTCACAGTCACAACACCGAACACGACCATCAACAACGATTTCTTTAATCGTCAGCTCAGGCAAGTGCTTGTCGGTTTTGGGCCGATCGCAGCCGGGCAAGGTGGTGCGTTTATGTTGCCGGCTGCCTACCTCACCAACGACCCGAGCAAGTACGACCCAAGCGGTAACGACATCGTGCGCCAGCCTTTAACCTACAAGATGAGTCGCTTTGGTGGTGACGTTGCAGATACTTTTGATGTATACAACTCACCATTTAGACTCGCACTCGGCAAAGGCTCCTAAATATGGCTCTCTCATTTCTGCCTGACTCTGATTTAACGATCGAGGTCGTCGTGACCTGCGACCCTGCTGTGACCTGCTCGCCTGAGCAGATGCAAGCTTACCTCGAGGCAGGTGAGCTCAGCGCGCTCGAGGCGCACGAGGGTGCAACACGATTCAAGATCAAAGCGCTCTCCCCAAGTGATCGAGAGCAGGCAGAGGTGAGAGCCGGTGCATACACGCGCAGTGAGCTCGGGCGCATCCTTTGGCTAGACGCACCGAGCGACGAGCGAGAGAAAGCGCGCTGGCATCACGAGCTCGCAGAAGATGAGCGCGAGGCGCTTGCGTCTTATCAAGCGTACTTGTCGCGCGTCTTTGTTGAGATGGTGCGCGTCGCGCTTGTCGAGATCGATGATCAGCCTGCCGGTGATATGATCGATCGCATCAAGCCAGAGTCGCATCGACTGCAAGTCATCTCAGAGCTTGTGCAACATATTCAGCGCATCAGCCTGCTCGGAGTCTCGGGAAAATAGCGCTCGCCTCGTCTGTATGGCTACCTAATAGCAAGGGGCGAGGCTGGTCGTGTGATCAATGCAGAGCAAAGCCTGCTCTGAGGCGCTTGCGTGGTAACTGTGGCGAGCGCTTTGTGCAGGGTCTGCCCTTGGCTCAACGTGATGAGGCAGGGCTTTATGTGCCTGGTTATCGCGTCGCGCCAAATTGCGGGAGCGACTTTGCAGAGCTCAAAGTCAGGAGCTGCCCGATTGCAGATGCCAACCGGCTCGCGCCTCTGATTAGTGTCTACCATCGGCACCGGCAAGGGCTCGGTTCAATCGCGACTAGCTACCCGCGCCCTACATGTGCAATAATCGAAGCGCTCGACATCTTGCACTCTTCTACTGAGGAGATGATCGCAAGACAGCGCGAGCAAGCCTTGCAGGAGTCTCAAACATGACGCAGAACACTATTGAGATCGAGGTCGAATTAAAAGGCCAGAAAGACGCGCTCAAGAGTCTTGATCAGGTCAAAGAGGGTGCCGAGGGTATAGGCGAGACTTTTAAAGGCGTCGGGGATATAGTCGGCAAGACAAATCAGCAGATGGGTGAGAGCCTTAACGCTGTATCAAATGCAGTCGGGGAAAGTGCAGCCGCTTTCACAGGTATGCGCGAGGCGATTGGCTCGGTTGCCTCTGGTGGCGCTGGCATCACTGCCTTGCTTGGCCCTCTTGCGCTCTTAACGACTGCGGTAGGTGCAGCTTATGAGGCATACAGACAGCTATCAGGCGCAGCGCGTGAGGCAGAGGATAGACAAGAGGCGCTTGCAGCTGCTGCATCTGACCTACAGAGCAAGCTTGAGGCTCTTGCTGAGAAAGGTCTGATACCTGCCAAGAAAGAGCTGCTTGATTTCAGTCGCGCCAACCTTAAAGCGCAGCTTCAAAAGGAGCTACTTGAGAAGCAAGTCGAGCGCGCAGGTAAGGTGATTTTAGCTGAGGTCGACGCGCAGAAAGCCCTCAACGAGGCAGGTGAGCGCGCGCGCAAGATCTACGCAGATGAGGCGGCTAGTTCAAATGAGAGAGCTCGCGCAGGTGAGCGCGTCAAAGAGGCGTACCAGGGAGTAATCAAGGCTCAACAGCAATCTGCGAAAGTCTTTGAGATCCTGAGCGGGTCTATGACAAAGCAGCAAGCTGCGCTCGATGCGGTCGAGAAGAGATACAAATCGCTCGAAGATCAAACAGAGGAGAGCCTTAAAACCAAGGCAAAAGAGCTCATAGCAAGGCGCGCGTCGGTTGATGCACTCAGAGCAGAGGTACAGGCACAAGACGAGGCAGCCAAGCTCACAGCACTGCGCGAGGTCGAGCGCACCAAGCAGACACAGCTCGATGCGGTCGAGAAGCTGAACCGCACTCAACTGAAAACTTTGGTCGATGGGCAGACGGCAGCGCTTAAGGCGTTAAATGAAGAGGGGCTTAAAGATCAGAAGCTCTCACAAGAGATTGCCAAGATCTCAGCCGATAAGACACAAGCGCGCAAGACAGAGACAAAGGCAATTGATCAGCAGAAGCTTGCACAGCAGGCACTACGCGAGGAGCAAATGCGCCTCGTTAAAGAGAGCCAGATCAGACAGCTAGACATCAAGCTGACTGAAGAGGGCTATGCACAGCAGATCGCGCTTGCACAAGAGCGGTATCAGCTCGGGCTGGCCTTGGCTCAAGAGGACGCTCTACAACGTGAGCTTGTCGAGCGACAGCATGATCTCGCAGTAAAGCAGATTGAAGATCAGAGACTTGCACGAGAGCAGCAAGCGCACGATCGCTCTATTGAGATGATGGTGCAGCGCTTTCAGCTTGAGGATAAGCTTTTTGATCAGCAAGCAAAGAAACAGCAGGCGCTCGCAGAAAAGCAGATGCAACAGTATCAAGAGTTCTTTGCTTTTTATGGGAAAGGTATTGCGCAATCTGTTGCTGCGAGCTTGTTCTTTGGTGAGAGCTTTGAAAAGTCGATCGGTCTCATACTTAAGAGCCTAGCAATCGAGGCTGGTGCGCGCGCGATTATGGAGACAGCGATGGGCTTTGCATCTGTTGCAGTCGGTGACGGTAAGGGGGCGATCGGCCACTTTACAGCTGCCGGTATCTTTGCATCTGCTGCGACTGCCTCTGCTTTAGGCGCAAACCTGCTCGGGGCCGGTGGCAGTGGTGGGTCTAGTGGCGCAACAGCATCGCCAACCGGAGCGCCTCAAGTCGCAACAGCTCCACAGCGAGACGAGGCAGAGTCTCGCGAAATGGTGTTCAATCTTAATTTTGGGGGCGCTGTGATATACGACACCAAAGAGGCAGCGAAGCGCGCGATGATCGGTGATATTGTGCGCACCTATAACGGCAACAACCGAGGTATGCCTCGGTTCAATTTCGCGAGGTAGCTATGCCATACAATACACCAGCGCCCGACTTTGCTCTGCTCGCAGCCTTTGACGCTCGACCCTGGTCTGCTGTCGATGTCGTCTCTTATAATGGCGTAAACATCACGATGCCGACCTTTAGCGCAGGCGAGGGTGTGTATGAAGATGGTGTTTACTTTCTGAACGGTCGAGGCGTCGGTGACAATACACCATCGCGCGCGATGGGCACCTTTACCGATGCGCTCAGCACACTCGCGACTTTTAATCTGTCTTGGTCTGTGACCTTAACGGCAGATGACCGGGTTAAGGTCACGAGCGACGATGTCTTTACAGTCGCGCCTCTTGATGACGATGTGCTAGGGCTCGGCTCACAGACTGCTGTCGCAGATGGTCTTAATTTCAGCGTTACAGGCTCGGCAGAGTGGACTCGAGGCAATTACCGAGGCGAGCGCTATCAGTTCGGGGATACGTTCGGCACTACCTTTGACGCCTTTCGCGAGCTCGCAAATCGCCCTTGGCCTGCACAAGACATCATCGCAGGTATGCGCGAGCGAGGCTCAGCTGATCTCGATGATCTGAGCCCGACCAACTGCCTCGAGGAGCTCATGCGCGATCAGGGTTTAATGGAGGCGCGCGTGATCTTAAATGATCAAGGTCATGTTGAGGTCTGGTCGATGGCGTCTGCCTCGTTTGCTTGGCTTGATACGAGCTTCAGAGATCGCCTCGGCTTCTCAGGTAATGAGGTGCCGGTCGCGATGGGCTCGACCTTGCCTGATTATGTCGAGCGCTTGACTGCTGACTATCCTATGCCGGGTGCGCTCTTTCCCTCGCGACCCTTTCAAGATCATCACTATCAGGTCGAGTCAGTCACCCAAGCGAGGCGCAAGATCGGTGGAGGCTACACGAGCAACCTCATCGGCACATACACAACCTCGGTGCTTGCCTTTGATCTTGATGCTCTGCTCGATCAGCGCGACTTGTACCGGCATTTCACCGATGCCTTTGTGCCTTACTGCGCGAATGGTGAAAGGGTCAACATGTATCAGACGTGGGGAGACTCGCGACGATCGCTAAGAACTGCGCTCGTGACGTCGACTCAGCCTGCCTATGATCTGATTTATACGAGTGAGGATAATGGCGATTGTGGGCGCTTGCGATGCTCGCTCGTGTCTGCCTCATATGACCTCGCCTTTGGGTCGCTTAAGAGGCGCGTACCGGTATCAATGAGGCTCGAGCACCTATGAGTAATAGCTTTGCATCACCACCAACGCTCGCAAGCGAGCTCACCACTGTGGCAGGTCAGCCAATAGGCGAGGGCGCTGTAACCTCGATGGCAGAGACATCAAACTATCTTTGGGCAGTCGGTGGCACGCACAACGTGCTTTCTCAGGCTTGGGCCGAGGGCCAATGCACGCAAAAGGGCACAGCATACGCGACGATGCTCGAGTATCGTCTGCCGGTGATCTCGAATGATCATTATGATTTTCATCTTCACTTTATCGCGCTTGGGCCCGGTGGTATCCGATCGACTTTAACGCTTGGAGCTGCGACGTATACCGATGAGGTACTCTCGACCGGTGCAGGGCCACACGTTATCGAGTCGTCTATCGTGATTACGAGCGCATCGACTGCGACCTATGCAACGCTTACAGTTGAGATCAAGCACACGACCGGCACACCAAATCATCACGAGATAAGGTGCATCGCTGGTCACTGGGTCGCTAAAACTTCACCAGTCGACACAGGCGCACGCTACCTCGGCACGACTGACAAGTATGTGCCTTTCGGTATCAACCGAGTCGGCAACGACTACCCTTTAAGCGCTCGCTTTGGCGTCGACATGCTGCGCAATATCGAGACCTTGCGCAAGCGCCCGATCTCTTATCTGTCTTGGTCAGGCGTCGACAACTTGCTTGCAGCTCCTCTCAGCATCACCGACCCTGCGCCTGCTCTCTATCTTGGGCTTGGTGACATCTTCACCTTCATGGTGCCTGTGCATATCCCGCAAGAGGCAGTCGACAAAGACACATACACGATTAACCTGCATGCTTACCTCGTCGATAATGCGTCAAGTGTAGGCGTCGACTTTATGGGCGAGCGCGTGACGTTTACCGGCAACGGCTGGCAGACTGCCGAGCTCACAATACAGATCGACCCAGACGAGGATTTATCGCGACGCTTCGCGCTTAACATCTTTAGGGTCGGCCCTGATAATACATCGCACAATCAGAGCACGTTAATCGATGCATCGGTCGTACCTTGGACTGACCCCAAGATTCAAAGCATCTCGATCTGGGGAGTGTGAGACATGACGACGCCAACAAATTACCACATCATGCCGAGCGAAGAGGGCTGCTATAACGGGCGAATCGTTATGGGCTCGGCAGCTTCACAGATGGCGCTCGCGCTCAAGCAATTGACAAACGTCAAGTTTAGAGCGGCAGGGTATTATCCGGTCGGTCGCTCAACCTGGCACCCTGTGCTTAATCAATACATCAAAGCGTCTTATTACCTCGGCATCGGTAATCTAGCCAAGGGCGCAACCGATGAGCATGATCTATTTTACTTCTCGCAGCCGACCTCAGAGTATATCGCGCTCGAGCTCGTGTATGGGCCGACTCAGAGGGCAGACAGCGACCCGCAAATCTTGGTCGAGCTCTATGAGATCTCAGGGGGTGCAGTCGGCACCAAGATCGACGACGGCATCTTGTTTAGCTCGCCCGATCATCTACAACGCACATACACAGGCGAGGCGCTTGGTGCATATCGGTGCAACACAGGCGCTCGACCTTATGTCGCCACAGCGACAACGACTTATCCGACCTTGCCTCGCCCTCTCTATGTGCCGAGCGCAAATCGAGGTGATGAGCTCGTGATCAGAGTCACGGCTGAGGACGCTGTGCTTTATGGCGTTTATATCTTCGACATCTACACAGGAGCATAGTCGATGAGCATCACCGATGATCGCGCGCGCAGGGTATTTGCACTTGAGGTCGCAGGCTTGCCGGTGCGCTATCTGTCGAGCAGCTTTGACCCAACGACCAAGAATTTAGATGCCGAGATCACATCGGGCATCTCTTATCAAGATGTCGAGGCGATCGTGAGCGTCGGTGCCTTCTCAGGTAATGTCGACCCGAGCGGGGGCGTCGCTGAGTATGGTGCAATCTCGATCACGCTTGCGAGCGATCGTTTGCGCGGTGATGATGCCGACCCTGCTGTGATCTTTGGTCGATGTGGAGCTCGTGCGAGTGGTGTCACTCGAGCGCAGATCGTCGATGATATTTTATACGAGACCGACTCAGGCTCGTTTGATGTTGATACCTCGATTTCGTCTGCTTTTCCTAGCTATCCGGGGCTCTTGCACATCGGTGCTGAGACGTTGCGCATCGGTGTAATTCTTGGTGGCACAAGCGTCTCTTTTACGAATCGTGCGGTCGGTGGCTCTCAGAGGCAGGCGCACCGAATCATACAAGAGGGCACCAACGTGCCAGAGGTCAGCACAGCGATCACAACCTTTAGAGGCAGGCGCGCCTCGCTCTATATGGCTGATCAATACCCAGGGGGCGAGCTCTCTGATTTTACCGAGGTCATGAAAGGCTTTATCGAGTCAAGCCCGATCGTCGACCAAGGTGGCACAGTCTCCCTCTCGATCATGCCTCTCACTGCTCTGCTTGACTCAAGCTATGCAGTCAAGAGCACGAGCACAAAACTCTTGCATGGTTATCATTATTATGGTGAGGGCATCGGCAACAAGCTCGAGTGGGCAGTCAAGCTCGATCGAGATATTGACTATGATATTCAGCGCCTATCAGTCGATCCGATCAATCACACCTTTATACTAGAGGGCTCTATCGAGTCGCTTGACTTGTTTTGGTTTGGTGGGCCTCGCGATGTCGACACAGGTACAGATCGATGTCACCCTCGTTTCCCTCTACTGACTGGTGGAAATACGCGCGTTTATCCTCTGTCGATCAATGGTGCCGAGGTGACGTATGATCACACGCCATCGAGCGCCAATATTGACACGAGCACGAACTATCCTCTGATACCTGTAACGCTACGCAGTGAGCCCGAGCTTAAATATGTTGAGCTTGGTAGTGATGAGGTGAAGCGATGGCCCGAGGTTGTGAGTGAGGAGCTTGAGAGCTTTGGGCCGACATCGTCGCAGGGATACGATGGCGCGTTTGCTCGATGGCAGTTGAGCTCAGATGAGCATGTGACTGTAAGGCCAACAGATGCACCGAATCGAGCCCGACCGCAAATTATTTGGGACTCATACGGCTTTCAGTATATCGCTCTGAATCGCACCGGTTACTATCCCAAGCACTATGCTTTTCAAGCGCAGCGCGACGCCTTTGGTAGACGCGAGCGCCTTTGGTATCCGATCGACTTTAGACATGAGGATGATGCGAGCGAGCCTGACAACTGGCCTTTAAATCGTAGCCGTAATCGTCGCATCGTCACAGCACCGAGCAACGCTCAGAGCATGGTCGCTCGTGAGGCAGTCAATGATGTCGCTCGAGGGTACTATCAATGGCGTGAGCTCACGATCTTAGTCGAGGATCGGCTCGACTGGCTACCATCGAGCGCGACACCGGGCGATGTCTATTGGATTCAGATCAAGTATCATGATCGAGTCGCAGGTCAAACACGCTCGCAGTTTATGAAAGCGACGCACCAGACGACTGCAACCTTTGACGGCTCAACAGTCGGCTATCTGATACATCTCGACCCTCGTCAACAGTGGGATGATCTGTGCTCGTTTGGTGACTGGGCAGAGGGTGATCGCGTTGAGATATTCGCGGCAGCTCGCTTTGATCGTGAGCGCCCAGGTGAGCTCATGCTTAAGCTCTTGCAGTCTGGCGGGGGTGGCCTAAAGAACGGCTCATATGATCGGCTCGCGCTTGGGCTCAGTCTGCCTTACCAGAGCATGAATGAAGCGAGCTTTAGAGCATACGACGCGACGAGCCCCTTTGTGTTCTCGGGCGACATCTCCTCAGATGGGCTCGTATATCGTGACCTGATCGACAGCTTGTTAAAGGCGATGGGCTGCGTGATGGTAATGAAGCGCCAGCTTGACGGCTCGAGCGCGATCTATCTACAGCCGATCGGTGCAGAGCGCGCAGCCGAGGCGAGCGTCTCAATCGGTGCCGATGACTGGCTCGCAGATGAGCCTCCTACCTGGTCGATATATGAAGATGTCGTGACGCAGACCGTTATCCGATACGACTACAAGGCACAAGATCAGAGCTTTGGTGTAGAGGCAGTCTATAACAATCAAGAGGCGATAAATCGGTATGGGGGCGAGCGCTCAAAGCTCGAGCTTGATCTGTATGCGCTCACCTCGCGCGACATCGGTGGCACAGCAGGCGATACTTTTGGTTTCTTCCTGCCTGTCATCTCTCGCCTGTGGGAGCTCCTGAGCAACCCGCTTCGCATGTGGCGAGGCTCGGTCGGTTCAGGCGCGTCGATGCTCCTCGATGTCGGTTCATACGTCAATGTAAGCTCGCCTCTGCTTAAAGGGTATGGCGATGACTGGGGAGTGACTGATGCAGTCGGCATGATTCAGAGCATCAATCAAGAGCTTATGGGCGAGGGTGCGCAGCTCGACATTATTGCAACCGGGCTCGCTCCTGTAGCATGGAATCAATCGGCAAGGGTGATCACTATCACCTCGACCACAGAGCTCGAGATCGCGACTGACATCTATTCAGACCTGAGCGTCGATGATTCATCATTTTATCGCGTCGGTGATGTAGTCGACTATCTGCCAGAGGGTGATCACGACAACGCGATCACAGGGCTCGAGATTGCATCGATCACCGGCAACGTGCTCACATTCACGAGCGCGCATGGTGTCAGTGCGACCGGTGGCACACTCGAGCCAACGACCTACACGAGCGCGAGCTCCACACAGCAGGCAGACGCTTATCTTGCTAGTAATGCGAGCCCTCCGGTGCTAGGCTCGTCTACAGAGGCTCAGAGGTATTCATAATGGCTAAGACTAAGCGCGACCTAGAGATTGAGATCAAAGAGCTCACGCTCGCTCTTGCTGACATCAAAGAGAGCACAGAGCACGAGATCAGGCGCTATAAGCGCGCGCTTGCTCAAGCTCAGATCGACTTGACTGTTGATGAGGTCGACACAAGACCTGCTCGCGCTGTATATGCCTGCCCTCAAAGCGAGGAGGCAGTCAAGCGCGCGTCGGCTGAATGGGATCGCAACGTGACCGAGCCTGAGTATGGAGGCGACTGGCAACGCATCAACACCTACATTAAAGGCAGTGAGGGCATCGGGTGGACTTGGGAAGATGACTACACGCGCAACGGGCAATTTAGTTGGTGCGGTGCATTTGTTGCGTTTGCGTATGGGCAGAGCGTCTTGCCATCGATCCGCAAGAAAATTTTCCCGAGTTGTTATCGCATGTGGACAAATTGGGGTGCGAGCTCACGCTGTCGCGATGGTGAGAACCCTCTGCCTGGTGATATTGTCACAGTCTACACGAGCGCTGAAAAGTCGCCTGCGTATGGCAATCACATCGTGCTGTGTGTGAGCGCGATTGATGGTGACGGCTATTTTCACACGATCGAGGGCAACGCACACGGGGAAGGCCCAGAGGGGCGAATCGAGGGCGTTATCAAGCGCACTAGACACATGAGCAACGTCGCTCACATCTATCGACTTCTCTCAGAAGATTACGAGGCTTAATTATGTCGCCACGCTTAAAAGTACAAGATCCTATCATCTCAGGCTCTATCAGAGCTGTGCTCGACCTCTCATCTGTCAGCGATACCGACTGGCATGATCTCGGCTCGAGCGACTTCATTGACTCGACCACCGGCAGCGCATGTGCCTCTGGGCTCGCGTTTGAATGGCTCGGAGTCACCAACGAGGGCAGCGACGTGATGTTTATCAAGTACCGAGCGCGCACCCTCGCGAGCGATCCAACGACCAACGAGATCGCAGTCGGGCAGATCTTCTCTGATGACATCGTGACCTTGCGCACCAAGATCACGACCATCGCATACAAGAAAGCAGGCGCATCAGACACAGTGCGCATCATCGCAGGCTTTGCCGCTATCTAAGGAGCTCCTCTATGTCAGTCTTATTTCTACCACCGAGCGCAGGCGCTGCATCTGTACCAGACGCAAGCGAGACAGTAAGCGGTAAAATCAGGATCGCGACGAGTGCTGAGGCGACTGCCGGCACTAATGACTTGACAGCGATGACGCCTGCCAAGGTCAAGAGCGTCATCGATACTGCTGTCGTTGGTGGCGTAACCTACAAGGGCACCTTTGACGCGAGCGCGCCTCTCGACCTCTCAAATGCAGAGCAGGGCGATCTCTATGTGATCGATGGTGCAGGCACCTACCAAGGCATCGTGTGGGCAGTCGGTGATCACCTGCTAGTTAATGCAGATATGGGCGGGACTGTAGACCCAAATAAGATCGACAAGATTGACTCGACTGACAGCGTGACGAGCGTTGCAGGGCGCACCGGTGCAGTCACTCTCTCGACTGCTGACATCTCCGGGCTCGCGACTGTGGCGAGCACCGGTGCATATAGCGATCTCACAGGCACACCGACTCTCGCGACTGTGGCCACTACAGGCGCTTACTCTGACCTGAGCGGGACGCCCACCTTGGGCACAGCCTCAGCTGAGGACGTGGGCACCTTGGCGGGAAATGTAGTGCAGCTTGATGGCTCTGCCAAGCTCCCAGCTATTGACGGCTCACAGCTAACTAATCTGCCAAATGGGACTCTGTTTTATAATACTCAGATTGCCAGTCTTGGGCCTACTCTAACCCAGATCGCTGACAACCGCAGGCAACACTATGACATCGCCCTAGCCAGCCCAGCCAACCCGATCACCCTGCCCTCTGCCACTAGCGCGGCAATTGGTGGTGTTATTAGTTTCTTTAATTCTCAGACGACAGGCCAAGCAGTGATTAACTGCCCTACTGCACGTCTGCTCTCTGGTTCCTCTGTGACAAGCTTCACGGTTGAGCCATCTGAGGCGCGCTCATTTGTTTGGGTTGGGACGAGCTCCCTACAAGAGATCACAGCGACTAGGCTTGAGAGCTTTAATGGTGTCAGCATCTCGAGCCCATCAAATGGCGAGGCGCTGGTTTATAACGGCACATCAGGCGAGTGGGAAAATAGCACAGTCAGCGCCAGTGTCGCGGCCTTGAATGACATTGGTGATGTGAGCGCAGCAGCTCCAAGCGACACCAACGTGATCAAATACAACTCCACGTCAGGCGACTGGGAGTCAGGCGCGGTCGCTGCCTCTGAGGTGTCAGGGCTCGCGACTGTAGCGACGACCGGTGCATACAGTGACTTGACCGGCACACCGACGCTCGCGACTGTAGCGACGACCGGTGCATACAGTGACTTGACCGGCACACCGACGCTCGGCACAGCAGCCGCGCTCGATGTCGGCACGAGCGCGAGCAACGTCGTACAGCTTAACGGCTCGGCTCAGTTGCCTGCGGTCGATGGCTCACTACTCACAGGCATCACGGCAAGTGTGGCGGCTCTTAATGACATTGGTGATGTGAGCGCGGCAGCTCCAAGTGATGGTGATGTGATCATTTACAACTCCACCTCAGGAGATTGGGAGGCGTCAGCGCTACCTATTGAGCGCTTTAGAACTAGCGTCTCATCAGGCGGCACCCTGACGGCGATTGATGACAACAGGCGTCAGCATTATGACGTTATTGTGTCGGGTGTCGCTGTGACGATTCCTAATGGTGGCTCATCAGATGTAACAGGCGGCATCATCTCTGTGCGTAATGCGTCATCAGGCAACATCACATACAAAGGGCCAGCCACAAGCTGGGCAGATGGCACCCAGAGCGGATTCAAGACCCTGCGGCCTTACCAGACAGGCGTGCTCGTTTGGACTTCTCAATATACCACCTCTGAGATCTCAAACTTGTACGGAACGGCAGCAGGTGAGGACGTGGGCACCTCAGCGGGTAATATTGTACAGCTTGACGGCTCAGCACGATTACCTGCTGTCGATGGCTCACAGCTCACCAACCTACCAAGCGCAAGCGTGGCAGCGCTCAATGACATTGGTGATGTGAGCGCAGCAGCTCCTAATAATGGGGACGTGATCGCCTACAACAGCACCTCAGGAGATTGGGAGGCCACAGCGCAAAGCGGCGGCTCAGCTCCTAGCGTCACAGTCTCCTCACCTTCAGCTGATCAGACGCTTAGCGCACCATCTGCTAATGAAGAGGCGTATATCTACACGCCAACCACACCAATCACTGTCAATTTGGTTGCAGCGGCCACTTGTACATCTGGCTTTAAGTATCAGATCAAGAACCGCTCAACCAACGCGATCACGATTGACCCTAACGGCTCAGAGACAATTGATGGAGCGAGTACTTTTGGCTTAACGGCACAGGAGGCAAGTGTGACGCTCATCACGGATGGCTCTAACTGGTTCATCATTTAAGGTGTAAAACATGACCTATAAACTAGCACCTACAGGTTCAACAAAAGGCCCAGCGTCTACCTGTTTGATTGAGATCACACTTTCAAGCGCACAGACTGCGAGCTCTGGTGATGTGGTCGCATTCGACACTATCGCATCAACCTCAACACCTGCTCTGAGCCTCAACACCTCAACAGGCGAGATCACGCTCGATACATCGAAGCACTATTACATTCAAGCCTCTATTCAGGTCGATAGGTCTAGCACTACATCATCATTTAGTTTCGCGTGGATTGATAGCAGTGGCACAGTTTTGACTACCTCAGATGGTGGTTATGACGCGAATTGGGAATACCACACAGGCACTAATGGTGATACAGCGACCTGTACAGCAAATTATATCACGCGCTCCCCTACCTCAGCAGTCAGGCTCAAAGCTGTGACGTTGGCTACGAGCTCCTCTGTCCGTACTGAAACTACTGTGTTTATTATGGAGGTCACACCATGAGCTACACACCACCGACTAACATTGTAGAGCTGACTGTGTTCAACGCCTACAATACAATCGCTCAAACTGTACCAGCTGGCGCAAATGACACCATTATAGAGGTGCAAGCTTATAACGACTGTTCAGCTGACAGCGGAGCCAATGGTGGCCTTGATCTGGCTCAGGCTGCCTTTGTGCATGGTGAGATTAGAACGACCGCACCAACAGACCGACACTTGGTGGCGCTCAAGATCGACAACACCTTGCAAAATGGCGGATGGGGTGAGCAAATCAGCTGCAATAGCACAGTCAGGACAGAGCATGATGATGGCACATATTCAGTATGTGACTCAGGTGACACCTTTTTAAGGTATCACATCGCCACTGATGCTGCCAACTCTGACGTTGGTGAAACTCGCTTGATGGGCTTCTATCTGAATCAATAAGGAGAGGCGATGAGCTACTTACCTGACACACTTGACCGTATCCCCAACGTCAAAGTTGATACCTATAGACAGCTAAACATCAGCTCGGCTGATCTGACTTATACAGCACCGAGCACGATATATACGCACGCCACATATAGCTCAACCATATTCACACTCGCAAAGGGTTATCATTATTATATAGAGGGTGGGCCAGGTGCGCGCTGTGGTGGCCTTAATGGTAACGCGAACTGGAGACTGTATGATCACACAAATAGTACTTATATTGGGAGCGGGACATTTATCAACTTAAACGTCTCAACAGGCTCTCATGCTCGACAGGGCCGATTGGTATGCTGTGCGCTCATTTTAGATGCTAATATTCCTAGTGGAGGGCTTGAGATTAGTCTGAGGGAAACAAGCAAGAGTGGTACAAGTTGGACATATAATGTCAACAGTGATGGACTCGCGACCTTTAACACCTGTGGCTTCCCTACCTTCAGAATTATGGAGATACCAGCATGAACTGGGACAAGATCAAGGACATCATCACTATCGCCCTCATTCCTGTGCTCGGTTGGGTCATGATCACGATGCGCGACATCGGCACTCTTCAAAGCAAGTGCGATCAACAGGCCGCTCAGATCATGGCCTTGGAGGCTGAGACTAAGACGCTCAACAAGCGCACCCAGGCCATTGAGGTGCAGAGCGCAAAGATTGAGGTGAAGCTTGAGGCGCTTGGGCAACAGCTCACGCGCATCGAGCGCATGCTAAGTGTGTACGAGACAGCTAAATGATCAAGCTACCTGGTGACATCAACCTACCTCAGAGCGTCGTGATCGTGATCGTTTGGAGCATGATCTTGCTCGGTGTCGGTGCGTATCTTGGCGCGTCGCTCGTCGATGTAGAGTGCGAGACCTGCGAGGCGTCACTCGAAGATGCGATCGAGCAGCTACACATCTGTGAGCAGAAGCTCTTGACGCCTGTCGTCGATCGGTGTGAAGATGAGCGCCTAACTGAGCGCAAGCTTTGCACGAGCAAGCTGGCAGAGTATAAGCGGCTCAGGTGCAAAATTTGCGAGCTGACTCATGATTCATATCCTCCTAAGCCTAACGATTCTCGCGACACCGGCAGCGCCTCTCGCGATTGATATTAGTGAGCCTCTAACTCTCACCACAGGCGAGACACTTGAAGCGCGCTATGTTGAGCCGAGCGATGAGTTTTGTTTGAAGCTCGAAGACTTTGCACAGCTTCAGGGTGATCAACTACATGCGAAAGTCTACTGGGAAGATCGCATGAAACGCTTAAAGGCGAGCTTTGTTGATCAGCTTGCACAAGTGCAGAAAGCTCATCGTGAGGTTCATAAGACATACCTTGCAGAGCAGGAGCTCCTCAAAGGTGAGATCAAAGAGGCGTTCAAGCAACGCGATCTCGCTCGCGATGATCTTTGGTGGTGGCGTGGTGCGACTTTCGCGCTCGCCCTCTCAACAGGCGTCACGGCTGTCTATCTGATCAGTCGCTGACTTTAACCGGGGCCGATGGCCCAGAGGTATTATGCAGAATGAACTACTAGGGCGTGTCGCCTTTAGTGCGCAGTATGCTCGGCCCTTGGTCGGTGGTGGTGGTCGAGAGTTATGGGATCATGCAGTGTCGCGAGTCGAGGCGATGCACCTTAAGAGATACCCTCAAGTCGTCGGGCAGACGATGAGCGCATTTAAGCTCGTGAGACAGCAACGTGTGTTCCCATCGCAGCGCTCGACACAGTTTGGAGGGCGTCCTATCGAGCGCAATAATATGCGCATCTATAATTGCACATACTCGCCTTGCGATCGTCCTCGATTCTTTAGCGAGGCTTTCTGGCTCCTGCTCTCAGGTTGTGGCACTGGCTTCTCGCTCAGGCAGAAAGACATCAAGCGCCTGCCTCGTCTGCTGACACCGAGCGAGATGATCAGGCGCGAGCGTCGTGTGCATACGATCAGCGACTCGATCGAGGGGTGGGCAACGGCAGTCAACATGCTTATCGAGAGCTATCTGCACCGAGGGTATTATGAGGATTATATCGACTGGCGCTTTGATTTCTCACTGATTCGAGCCAAGGGCGCACCGATCAGCTCAGGAGGATTCGCACCAGGTCATGGGCCTCTCGAGAAAGCGCTTGAGCAGATCGACAAGATGCTGAGCAGGCTATGCCTGACCAAGATGCCTCGCCTGCGCTCGATCGACTGTTTTGATGTCATGATGCTCTTGAGCGAGGCAGTGCTGTCAGGTGGCGTGCGTCGCTCTGCCTCGATCGCGATCTTTGACGAGGACGATCACCTGATGCTCGAGAGCAAGACCGGTGACTGGTACATCGATCATCCTGCACGAGCATACGCGAACATCAGCGCAGGGCTCTCGATCACCGATGCCGACCGGTCAACAGTCGATCAGATTGTGCAGCTCGCGAAACAGTGGGGTGAGCCCGGTGTCATGTGGTGCGCTAACGAGCATCACGGCACGAACCCATGCGCAGAAATTGGTCTCTTTCCATATGTTGTGACAGATTCCAAAGGCAATCAAGTGACAGAGATCACGCTTGACCTGCTCGAGCGTCGCGAGCACTTTGAGCGCCTCGGTTATGAGTGGGTCTCTGGTTGGGCCGTCTGTAACTTGACCGAGATCAACGCAGCCAAGATCGAGACGCGCGAGCAGTTCCTCGAGGCGTGCGAGGCAGCTGCACATATAGGAACACTGCAAGCAGGCTATACTTATCAAGGTTATTTGCTTTTAGTGACCAAGGTCATCTTACAGCAAGAGGCGCTGCTCGGTGTGAGCATCACCGGCATGTGTGCAGCTCCTGATCTCATGTTTGACCCAGAGCTGCTCGAGGAGGGTGCGCGCGTCTGTATCGAGACCAACGCTAAGACAGCAAAGGCGATCGGCATCAAGCCTGCCTCGCGTGTGACTACAGTCAAGCCATCGGGTAACACCTCAACAGTCGCTGGTACATCTGCCGGTGTGCACCCTTTCCATGCGCGACGCTATGTCAGGCGCATGAGGATTGCGAAAGTAAACCCGGTATGGGCAGAGCTCGAGCGCAAGGTACCAGACGCCTGCACGAGCATCGATGAGCACACTGGGGTCGTCGCGTTTGCCTGCTCAGCACCAGAGGGCGCATTGACTCGTGAGGATGATTCAGCGCTCGCACATCTTGAGCGCGTGCGCCTCGTGTATCAGCACTGGGTCTTGCCGGGCTCAAAGCAAACCCGAGTCGAGGGCTTGACGCACAACGTGAGCAACACCTGCACAGTGAAGAATCACGAATGGGATGATGTAGCGGATTTTCTATGGGAGGCACGAGGCGAGCTCAGAGGCGTCGCGCTCCTCGGTTGGTTTGGCGACTCGGCATATAACAATGCGCCCTACCAAACAGTAGAAGAGGGCACAGAGGCAGAGGCGCTCTGGTTAAAGCTTGCGCAAATCGACTGGTCAGGTGTAGACCTTCAACACCTTGACTCCGACTACTTTGCCGCGCAGCTCGAGCCGGCATGTTCAGCAGGACAATGCACCATCACTCTGTAATGCACTCGACCCTCGTCTTGATCCTCGTCTGCCTGCTCAGCTACTTTGCAGACGAGATCGCGAGCTCTATTGGCGACAACGCTTGGGCCTTTGCCCTCGTCGCTGTGATCGCGTATGGGGCGCTCGCCTGCTAATAAGAAACCCTTAAACACTGAGCCCCCCCCTCATTAAAGGGGTTGTGCTTAAGGGTCATAAAGTTGCCTCGCCAAAGGCAGCTCCATTCAAGGAGGCTCTCTTTATGGCAGAGGTCGAGCGCCTCGTCAAGCCTGTCTAAAAGATGCCGAGCCGAGCATCTGAGATGCCGAGCTTGACTGCTCGTTTGTGCAGCTCGTCGATCGCGTCTGGCGTTGCGTTGTTGGGCTTGTTGGCAAGCGCCCAGAGTCCACAGACAAACACCTCGAGATCAGCTTTAGTTTTCACGCTCTGCCCTCGCGTGATGATCTGCTGTACGTCGTCTTGATTCTCCCAAGCGTGATCGCTTACCTCGCCTGTCTCCTCATCAAGATCACCGATCTGCGAGACCTCATACAGCTCACGAGCAACCTGCTGTAATGCCTGCGCCTCTTCGTCGTTGACCGGTGGCGCGCTGTGTTCGATGGCCTTGTGTTGCTTGGGTGGCGCGCTCGGCCTCGGTGCTGCGCTTGGTTGCCTGGTCGGTGTGCGGAGCTCCTCACCTAGTGAGTCGGCACTGATCTGCGCGCGCTCATCATCATTCATGCTCATGTTATCCGCGATCTCGTCTGGGCTGTACATGCCTGAGACTGCATCGGGATACACAGCGCGCAGCATCATCGTGAGCGCACGAGCTCTGAGCATCTGCATCGGCATTTGTTGCCAGTTACGATTACGAGTCAAGCCCTGCGCCTTTGCCATCTGCATCGTATAGGTGAACACATGCTTGATCGCCTCGGGTTCATCGGTGCGCGCACACTCATATGTGCAGTGTGTATCATCCCAGCTCGTGATCACCATATAGCGACAGAGACCCGAGCGACGCACGACGCCTGACATCGCATCAGCGTTCAAGCTCGGCTTGCCTTTGAGCATGTATGCGTTGTTCTGGGTCACTGCCATATCACCGGCAAAGTGAGCGCCAAAGGCAGCGTGCAGGCGCAGGCAGTCGCGAGGGTTGTCAGAGATAAGAGATGCGATCTCTTTTGCTTGGTCGAGAGTCTTTGGTGTGTAGATGCTCATATGTCTTGCTCCATTCGTTGGGGTTGTTTAGATGTTCGAGAGTCGTTGCTTAAGCTCATCACAGCGAGCGTAAAGGCCTTGGTCGCGCGAGACGTACCAAGCTCGAGCGATGTTGAACCAGTCTTTGCTTGTCATCTGAAAGCGACGACCGGTGCGATCACTGACCCAGCGCTCGATACTGTGCTGTGTTGAGTCGTGATAGTTGGCAGGGTTGATCGGGTGAATCGCGTCGTGTATGGCGATCTGGTGCACGAGGTATGCAATCTCATCGGCCTTGAATTGACGAGAGGTGAAGGGCTCAGGCTTGCGCTCAGGCTCCGGTGCAGGCTTGGTCAGCTTATCAGCGATGAGCCCAGCGAGACCAAAGGCGAGGGCGATGAGAGAGGCGATAAGGATAGTCATGCTCATTTGTCGAGCTCCTGTGTGGCGAGGGTCATAAACATATCGGGGGTGTAGCTTGTGCTGTTGGTGAGCTTGTTAGCTGACATCGCGAGGCAGGTCGCGACGTGAATTGATGGTGTAAGGTTGCCGCTCAAGATCGTGTAGAGGTATGAGCGAGAAACGCTTGCCTCTTTTGCGAGGTGGCCCAGGTTGTATCGATCGGCTTTGAGATCCTGCTTTAGCCGTTGGTTGAGAGTCATGTGACTGCCTCCTGTTAAAAGGTTATGTACAATCTCTTAATATCTTTTAGTACCTCTGTCAAGTGGGTGAACATAAAATATTCAAATTGTGTTGACGAGGCGCGAGCGCTCACCTATATATAGAGCACCACCAACGAGAGGAGCTCTCATGAAAGAGTTTGATGTTCGTCGGGCGATCGGCCTCGATGAGACTTTAACCACAGCGCAGAAATACACCTTGATCATGCTATGCACTCGCCTCGACTGGCACACATGGACAGGGCAAGTGAGCGCGCGAGATATTGCCAAGGTGTCAAGCCAAGGCGAGCGACAGGTCAAACGCCATCTGGCATCACTCAAGAAAGCAGGCTGGCTCGAGCGCCTTGTCGAGCTGCGCTCTGACACACCTCGCCTACATCACAAGGCAGACACAAGGCTCAACGTGGAGCTCGTCAAGAGCATACTCGATGGTCGACCACAGACAGCGCCACCGGCAGAGATTAAACCTAGCAGTGTCACACATGACACTAGTGGCGAAAGTGACACTAGTGGCGAAAGTGACATGGGTGACAAAAGTGGTAAAGAGGTCGAATCTGTCACTGATGTCATCAATGACACTAGTGGCGAAAGTGACACAGAGGGGGTGTCAGATGTGACACTAGAGGGGTGTCATAAACGCCACTGGGGTAGTGTCATAAGTGACACAGGGGGGGTGTCACTTTCGCCACCCAATAACAATATAGATCAATATAATATCAATATAGATCAATCTTCTCTCAATACAGAGGCAGAGCAAGAGCTAGAGGCGCGCGAGGAGTCGAGCGAATTGTATTGGGAGTTTGAGAGGGGGAGTGTTTGGTGTGATCGATGCAAGCAGCATGTGCCAAACGATCGGCCTCATACATACCCACACTCAAAACTAATCTGCTCAGATCAAGAGCCGACTGATAAGACGCTCGAGCGCGCTTGGGATGATGCGTGGGACAAGCACGAGCCTGAGCCGATCACCGAGGAGCTGCGCGACGGTCTCTGGTATGTCTCGCGCATTGATGATCGCCTCGCGTACCGGCAAGAGGTACACCGACAGGTCAAGCACCACAAACGCTACGATGTGCGCGATGCGCTCTTGATCGGTGATGAGTTATTTAACAAGATGACTCAGGAGCTCATCGCACCACAAAGCGCGATCGACTGGGTGACGCTTCAAGCTTCGGGACACCTCCCAAGCATCTCGACACCCGCAGCGCCTCCCAAGGCGAGCAACGTCTACACAGTCACAGCAGAACAACAGCAACGAATGAAAGAGATCGATCGAGCTTGGGCAACCGGCACCGATCACACGACGACGAAAGTAAACGGATGGTAAACTATAGAGAGATCAATGCAGAAAACTTTCCTGCTAGTGAGTGGGTAAGCAGCTCGGGCGTCTTGACGACGACGCCTCTGCCATACTGCGACGAGTGCGAGCAGGGTTGGATCAGTGTTGAGGGCGAGCCCGGTCAAGCGCGCATCGCCAAACGCTGCCCGACTTGTCACCCGCTCAGGCAGAAGCTCAAGCATCTCGAGCGAGCTCGCCTGCCGTTCGTTGCTCACAAGCACCTCTTGAGCGATTACCAGTGGGACACACCAGAGCAGGCAGAGCGCGTCGGTGCTGTGCTCGACTGGCTACATGGCAAGACAGATCCCATCGATCGGCCTTGCGTGATGATGTACGGCAAGCCGGGCAACGGTAAGAGCTTCATGCTGCATGTATTGGGCAAGCACGCCTGCTTTAATGGCAAGCGCGCACTCTTCCTCACTCATGAGGGGTACATGCTTGACCTCAGAGCGAGCTTTAACAGAGACAGGCGCATAGACTTTCACGAGATGCTTGAGCGCGTCGACCTGCTCTGCCTCGATGAGCTTGGTGGTATGGGTGGAGGTGGTCACTGGTCGGCATGGTACAAGGCTCAAGTGCTCGAGATGATCTCAGCGATGTATGATCGTTGGGCCGCTAAGAAGTTGAGCATAGTCATGACGAGCAACCTAGTGCCTAAACAGATCCTCGATGATCTATGCGAGCGCAACACAGCAGCCGAGAGCCGACTCGCGCAGATGTTCGGCAAGCCGGTGCGCATGATCGGCCCTGATCGTCGCGCGAGCTCCTCTGGTAATGGGTGGCGTTAAGCAAGCGCGATGCTCAAGAGTCTAGGCATACCCTCTACAGCTGACACCGACTCGCGTACTGCCTCAGCAAAGCACCTGATCTCGAGCTGCGCGTGATGGTCGAGCCTCAGCTTTAGAAAGTGGATCAGCGCGTGCAGGCTACAAGACCAATAACACTCGCTCATAAGCGACAGAGGCAGACAGGCGCGCGCCTGCTCTTTACAGACGCCTGCGCTTAAGAGCTCCTCGTATGCCTTAAAGCTCGCCTTGATTGCTCGGTCGTAGATCATCTGGGCTCGCAGCGCATCGTCCTCAGCCATCGGCCCGGCACTGCCCTGCTTGATCTGATCAGCTTGCGCTCGCCACGCATCAGGGCTCCAAGCCTCATGCTCAAATTGCACATACCTGCCTGAGATCTCATTCCAAGCGCACCCGACCTGATGCTTCATCCATTGACGCAAAACAAATACCGGTGCGCGCACATGAAATTGAAACTGCACATGACGAAAGGGTGATGTGTGCTCGTGCGACCATAGGTAGTCGATCAAGCGCCAGTCTGCCTCGCTCATCTCATCAGCCTGCTTTCCCATCGAGACTCGAGCGCTGTTCACCACCGACAAGGGCGAGCCCATTACGTCGATGAGCTGCACCGAGCCCGTCTGCGTTGCAATTCTTTCATATATCATTTACGATCTCCTCGTGTTAATAAGGGCGGTCATGAGGGAGGCGGGCGCATAAGTGATGCTATGCGCTCGCCTCGTTCGCTTATCACGAATGGAGATCAATATGAACCGAGTTTGGCTCATTGGCAACGTTGGAAAAGCACCCGAGGCTCGAGGGCAGAATAAAGACATCGCCTCTTTTTCGCTCGCAGTAAATCAGCGCCTCAAAGGTGGCGAGAAGAGCACGATGTGGTTTAGCTGTGTCGCGTTTGGAAAGACAGGCTCAAGCATACTCGAGCATGTGCAGGTCGGCTCGCTCATCGCGATCACCGGCAAGATCAAGACGAATCAATACGAGCGCGAGGGTCGCAAGGTGCAAGACCTTGACGTGATCATCGACACTTGGGAGTTTGTAGGCCCAAAGCCTGAGAGGAATCCGATCGGCAACCAGGGCGACGCATCCTGGGGTGAGGGTAGATGGCCTTAACATAAGCGAGTAACGAATGAATACAACCGACGAAAGACAGCGCGCGCAGATTATGGGCGAGCGCTTAGCTGATTTACAGCGGTTCTTGATCTCAGTGGCGATGCGTCGCGTCGGCCTCACAGTCGACGACGCCAAAGACGTCTACTCTGAGACTGTGCTGTATATGCTTGATCGAGGCGTTAAGCTCATCGATCTCACTCAAGACTTTGACGCTGCGATCACATCGACCATGATGAGGCGCGCGCTCAACCATGTGCGCAACCATCGTCGCATTGATTATGATTATGTCACGACGATGCTCGAGCGCGAGCACTTGGCTGCACCTGATGAGCTCTCGCATATTGACTGGGAGATCGACAAGGCAGTGATCAAGGCTGAGATGATCAAGCGTTGCACTACAGACCTGCAGCGCACCCTCGCTGAGGTATATCTCGACTTTGACGGCACTAGCATCAATGATCATGCGCGTCACTGGGGTTTGAATCAAAACTCTCTGCATGGTGCAGGGCGAGCACTAAAGATGATCTTGAGGGATATTGTAAATGAGCAATAAAGACGATCTCAAAGGGCTCGCAGCTCGTGAAGCTGCCTCTTCTAAAAATGAGACTCGTACCATTAACGCGCGCGCGCGTAAGGTCGAAAATCCTAAGTTTATTGACATGCTTGAACGCTTGCGAGATGGGCAGTCAATAAGGGGCGCATGTGGATGCTCTCGCTTTCCTCGTCAAACTCTTTATGATTGGATGGATTCAGACCCAGAGATCAAAGAGCTCGTCGATCAAGCGATAGACGAAGGCTTTGGACAGATCGAGATCAAGCTCATGCAGGGGGCATCACAAGCAGACGATACAGACTGGCGCGCAGTGTCTTGGATGCTTGCGCGTAGATTCCCAGGTGAATATGGAGAAAAGAAAGAGCTCGAGATCAAATCACAAAAATCAGATGGCATCCCAGAAGTATTAGCCATGATAGAGCAGACCAATAAACTAATGGAGCAAAAGGACGATGATGACTGATCGATCAAAACACAACACAGGGCCAAGGGCGCTCAAGTATCAGGCAAAGATACAAACCCTTATTCAGTTATTAAGCGAAGGTCACTCAGTAAACAACGCAGCTGATCAGGCTCAACTTGTAAGACAGACTATTTATGATTGGCGCGATCGGTTTGAGTGGTTTGATAAACTCATCATTGATGCAGTCACGACATCACCAAGGCTTGATGCTTGTGCTCATAATCTTAGACATGGACAAACACCTACAGGTGGCAGGATAGCAGAGATTCAGAATGACTTGGTGTCTCTCTTAAATGAGGGCGACACAATCAGACATGCTTGTGAAAAGCTTTCCATTTCTACCAGTACATTCTATCAGTGGAAAAAAAGATACCAACACTTTTATGCAAGGGTTAAAGATACTCACTCTTTCACCAAATCAGGGCATGCAAAAAGCCTGTTTCCAAGACCAACAACTGACAGCTATCAAATTGTTGATTTAGGGCTTCAAGGTCGCGCGCACTTATATTTTATCGATGCTATTGGATCTAACTTAATTAAAATAGGTGCATCCAAGAAGCCAGAGAGCAGATTAAAAGGACTGCGGACAGGGTCGCCTCTCCCTTTAGAATTGCAAACTGTTGTGCTTTGTGCATCAGATTTTGAAAAATCACTACATAAGCACCTTGAGAATCTTAACTATCATTCACATGGAGAATGGTTTTTCAAGGATTCGATAGATACTGCGCTTGGATATTTGCACAAGCAGACACAGCATCTGGTGAATAAAGACCAAGCAGGATCAGCCGACCAAAGCCACAAAGCCGACTGATCCTGCAAAGATCAAGCGAGAGAGATATGCCACAGAATAAACTCAAAATCAACCGGCCTTCACTCTCTGCTAATTGGACACCTGAGCAGATGCGCGCTGGTGCTGTGCGTATCCATAACCGCTTCGCTGCGCTCCTCACCTCGGTGATCGAGTCGGCAGACTGGGCAAACTACCGACAGACAAAGCGCCCTCTTGAGGTGGGTCGCCCTGCTTGGCCTGATCCGGGCGAGTATTGCGACCTCGTGCTACAGAGGCGCAACGGCCCTGCTGAGGTCGCGCTCGAGGTCAAGACCCGACACATAAAGATCGATGACTTTAGATCACCGGGCGAGATGCTTGACAGCGTGCTCGATCACATGGGCAGTCAACTGCACAACTTGCAGAAGCTCGCGAGTCAAAGCGAGGCGCTGTGGTGCGTCGCGCTCGGTCTATATCGCGCACCCTTTCAAAGCGCTGCGATACACTATGAGACACCCTTTAGTGTCGTGATGATCTGGGGGCGATCAGTCGGCAGAGATGGGCCGATGAGTCGCGCATACTTTCACAGCTTGGCAGAGCTCGATCGCGCGATGTGCTCTGCCACCGAGGTCTCACAATTCTTTGAGCTCGTGACGCACAAGCGACCATCACCCAGAGTCGAAGAGACACCTGACATCGAGCAGCTCATCGCGCGGAGTAGCATCACGCGCAAGCGCAAGCAGACCTTGCTCGCGCTCTACAAGTGGCCTGACAAGCCTATGCCTCTGCGCACTTTCCTGCGTCAATTCGTGACCGAGAACTGCTCAGAGTACAGTTTAAAGCACTATACCCTCGACTATATCGAGCGCGGTATCGTGCGAGGCTATACCAAAGGCTCGACCAAGCATAATCTACGCATCGATGAGCAGGCTTTGATCGCATACCTGCTACAGGCTGATCATGAGTGATCTGATCTTAAATGATCTACAGCTTGAGGTGATCGGAGGCATAAGGCGCTCTGATCGCGTGATCGCTGCGCGCTGTGGTTGGGG
>Ga0255768_10000620_pt1 | contig 36605 bp, 34 predicted proteins | sample 071ome_33_FD_179983 | JGI IMG/M metagenome (GOLD analysis project Ga0255768, IMG submission 179983) | Coastal salt marsh microbial communities from the Groves Creek Marsh, Skidaway Island, Georgia - 071412AT metaG (version 2) | ecosystem: Environmental > Aquatic > Marine > Intertidal zone >... | reverse complement strand
TCGCCGACTGCACCCCCGACATGCATGTGGTGCGGGAGGAAGCGTTCGGCCCCGTGATCGTGGTGATGCCCTACGAGGACGACGACCACGCCGTCGCCCTGGCCAACGACTCCGATTACGGCCTGTACAGCTATGTCTTCTGCGGCGACACGAACCGTGCGTACGGGATTGGGCAGCAACTCGAGTCGGGCAATGTCGGCCTCAACGTCATCCAGCCCCACATGGAGGCCCCGTTCGGCGGCTTCAAGATGTCGGGTGTCGGTCGCGACCGCGGCAAGTGGGGGATCGAGGCCTACAGCGAGATTCAGTCGATCAACTGGATCGGCTGACCGTCCCGGCGGCAGCGACCCGGCCGCCACAGCTCGAGCAGGTGGCGGGTGCGGGATCTTGAACCGCGGTGGCGCGGTGGGAAAGGATCAGTCCGTGCAGACACCCCCGCTCGATGGTTTCCGTGTGATCGAAGGGTCGGCCTTCGTCGCCGCCCCATCCGGGGGCATGACCCTCGCCCAGCTCGGTGCTGACGTCATCCGGTTCGATCAGATCGACGGTGGCATCGACTATCGGCGTTGGCCGCTGACCGATGCTGGCGAGTCGATCTATTGGGCCGGCCTCAACAAGGGAAAGCGCTCGATCGCCGTCGACCTCCGCAGTGATCGGGCGAAGGAACTGCTCTCGGGCCTTGTCGCCGATGCAGGCAACTTCCTCACCAACTTCCCGGCTCGCGGTTGGATGTCGTTCGACGCCCTGTCGGCGCAGCGACCGGATCTGGTGATGCTTGCCATCACCGGCAACCGAGACGGATCCACCGCCCTCGACTACACGGTGAATTGTGCGGTGGGGTACCCGACGGCGACCGGCCCGGTCGGTGAGCGCGAGCCGGTCAACCATGTGATGCCCGCATGGGATCTCATCTGCGGTCAAACCGCAGCGCTCGGCATGCTCGCCGCCGACCGCTACCGAACCCGAACGGGGGAGGGATCATCGATGTCGCTTGCTCTCTCCGATGTCGCCTTCGTCGCCGTCAGCGCACTCGGTCATGTCGCCGAGGCCCAGATCAACGGCACCGAACGCGAGCGCTTCGGCAACGATCTCTATGGCGCCTACGGCACCACCTTCACCACCGCCGACGGTGTCATCGTCTATGCGGTTGGCATCTCCCCGAAGCAGTGGTCGGGTCTCCTCGAGGCAACGAACGCCACGGAGGCTGTCGCCGCGATCGAGGCGGAGCACGGGGTGAGTTTCCGCAATGAGGGCGAGCGCTTCGCTCACCGGGAGGCGATCACTGCCGCCATCGCTCCCTGGATCGCTGCTCACGGCATCGACGAGGTCGCTGCCCGCTTCGACGACCTCGGGGTCTGCTGGGGTCGGTACCAGACCTTCAAAGAGCTCGTTGACGACGACCCTCGGGTCTCGATCGAGAGCGAACTCTTCCGCAACGTTGACCAGCCGAACATCGGCACCTATCTCACCCCCGGGTCGCCTGTCGCGTTCGACGGCAAGCTCCCGGTCGAGCCGACCCCTGCCCCTCGCCTAGGGGAGCACACCGAGGCCATCCTCGCCGATGTGCTCGGCCTCAGTCCTGCCGAGATCGGGTCGCTGCATGACGACGGTGTCGTCGCCTCGTGAAGGACGACAAGCTCGACTGGATCTTCGCTTCGAGCGACAACCAGCAGTTAGCCGATCGCTACGACCGGTGGGCCACCCAGTACGACGCCGACCATGATGGGTGGGGATGGATCGGGCCGGTGAAAGCGGTCGAGCAGTTGTGTGCGCTCGGCGCGATCTCGACGGTGCTTGACGCCGGATGCGGCACCGGCCGAGTCGGTGTCGAGCTTGCCGCTACCGGTTGGGACGGCACGCTTGTTGGCGTCGACCTGTCGGCCGGAATGCTCGCCGTCGCCGCCGAAACAGCCCGCTACGAGCGGTTGGTACAGGCATCGCTCACCGAACTCCCGCTCAAGGACGGGTCCGTCGACGCCGTGATCGCAACCGGAGTCTTCACGCACGGCCACGTCGGACCCGAAGCGTTCCCGGAGGTGCTTCGAGTGGTGCGGCCGGGTGGGTGGGCGGTCATCACCTGCCGCAGTGAGGTCTGGGCCGAGCTCGAACCAGCCGCCGCCGATCACGAGGCAACCGGTCGTTGGTCGCTACACCAGCGCACGGCGCCGGAATCGTTCCACCCGGGCAAGGATGTCGAGGACAATCAACCGCAGTCGGTGGTGACCTGGCAGGTGTGCTGACACGCACAACCGAAGGGTGCTGGTCGGTTCCGACCTGCGTGGTTCAGCGCCTCACTATCCGTTCAAGCGCTACATAACTACGGTGCTATCTCTCGAATAGATGTTAGTTAGCGCTAACAATCATCGCGGAGCTCTTCACCAGCGCCTCGGTTTTCCGTAGGTTCTTCGTAGTGCTTATCGAGGAACCAAGCGCTTCGCCGGGCGGTGGAGTGGCGGTCCTCAGAGAAGTGAGATCCCCCATGCTCGACATCATCGAAACCGAAGTCACCAGCCCCGTCGGCCCCACCGGCTGGATGGAGGTGGCGAAGTGCACCGGCAAGAGCGAGGTGTTTTTCGCCCCGTTTGCAGAGCGACCGGAAGCCCGTGTCCGTCGCGAGGCGAAGGCGAGGGCCATCTGCGAGGGCTGCGAAGCGCTCGAGATGTGCCGAACCTACGCACGCACCAATCGCGAACTGGGCTTCTGGGGTGGCGAGTCGGAGTCGGAACGGTCCGACGCCGGCTTCCCTCCGACCACGCCGATCATCGGTCGCAAGCGGGTGGCCGAAGAGCGAGCCCGTTCCGCGATGGCGCAGGCATCCTGACCCGAGTCAGGATGGGCGGGTGAACTCGCCCTGTTGCTCGCCCCAGCGAGAGCCACGTTCCCCCACGACGAACCGTCCGTCCCCCACGGACGGTTCGTTCGCGTCCGTGCCCGGTTCCGATGCGGTTGAGATCCCGGAGGGATCGTTCCGGATGGGAACCGACGATGAACGCTTCCCGGCCGATCGGGAGGGCCCGGTCCGCAGCGTCGACGTGCCGGCGTTCGCCATCGGTCGGGCCCCCGTCACCAACGCCGAATTCGCCACATTCGTCGAACGCACCGGTCTCGTCACCCTGGCCGAATCCGACGGATGGACCTTTGTCTTCGCCGGCCTCTTACCCGATGATTTTCCACCGACCCGTGGTGTTGCCGGAGCCGAGTGGTGGCGAGCGGTCGAGGGCGCCGACTGGCGCCATCCGACCGGTCCACATTCTGGCCTCGACGGCCTCGGCGACCATCCCGTGGTGCACGTCAACTGGTTCGAGGCCCAGGCCTATGCCGAGTGGGTCGGTGGTCGTCTTCCCTCCGAGTCCGAGTGGGAGAAGGCCGCGCGCGGTGGCCTCGACCAGGCGCTCTACGCCTGGGGCGACGAACTGACACCCGGAGGCGAACACCGCTGCAACATCTGGCAGGGCACGTTCCCCACCGAGAATGCACTCGACGACGGCTGGTTGGGTACGTCTCCGGTCGGGAGTTATGAGCCGAATGGGTTCGGGCTTGTCGACGTCGCCGGGAACGTCTGGGAGTGGACCTCCGACTGGTGGGATGAGCGGGCGGAAGCCCGTGCGATGCGCGGCGGCAGCTATCTCTGCCACGACTCGTATTGCAATCGCTACCGGGTGGGTGCTCGGAGTTCGAACACGCCCGATACGCCGACGGGCAATCTCGGCTTCCGCGTCGCCTGGGATCGTTAGAGCTCGTCGCGCCGAGGAGGGTCGGCGCCGACACGTTGGACCGTGATGCCGGCCACGCGGATGGCGAACGCAACGATTTCGCGCCACTCGGCGAGCGCAACCGTTGCGAGCGCACCGGGCGTGTGGATGCCACGCTCCCAGAGTTGGGTGAGGACGCCGCCACAGAACGAGTCGCCGGCACCGACGGTGTCGGCCACCGGGACAGGATCGACGGCGACGGTCGCCGAGCCCTCGGCAGTGATCGCGGCGACCGAAGTACTTGACGTCACGAGCACGGCCGCCACACCACGATCGAGCAGCTCACCGGCGCAGTCGGCCGGATCACGATCCGGCCAGATCCAGGCGAAGTCGTCGTCGGAGCCCCGGAACAGCGAGCAGGCGGCGACCCAGCGGTTGAACCACGGATCCCAGTGCCGACGGCCGAGCGGTTCGATGATCTGGGGCCGGACGTTCGGATCGAACGACACGATGCCGTCGATCGTCTCGGCGACCTCGACGAGCACCGACGCTCCCGGCTCGCGGAAGATCCCGAGCGTGCCTCCGTGCAGCAGGTGCGGCCCACCCCCGAGCAGGCCCGGATCGGGCATCTCGACGAACCGGTCGGCGGTGCCGTCGCCGTGGAAGTGGAAGGTGGGGGGATCGCCGATCACCTCGGCTCGGCAGGTCGCCTCGTCGCGTCGTTGGGTGAGCCGAAGATCGACACCGGACGCCTCGAGGTGAGCCCAGATGGCGTCGCCGTGCTCGTCGGTCGAGACGGCCCCGAGAAACGCTGTTGGTGCGCCGAGCCGGGCACAGGCGACCGCCGTGTTCATCGGGCCGCCGCCTGGCACCGCATGGGGGACGAGATCGACGAGCGCCTCACCAGCCGTGATGATCATGCCGATGCCCCAGCAGGTCTGTCTGCGATCAACGGACGATCCGGATCGCTGCGGGTACGGCCTCGAGCACGGTGTCGCCGGTGGTGATCGGCTCGCCATCGCCCCAGAACGCAACCTCGGCGGCGATCTCGATCCGGTGGCCACGATGGGTGTGTACCTTCGGGTGGTCGAGATGGGTGCCCTTGAACACCCGGTTGAAGAACCAGAGCAGCTCGATGCGGCCCACCCCGTCGACGACGGTCACGTCGAGCAGCCCGTCGTCAGGGTCGGCATCAGGGCAGATGTGCATGCCGCCGCCGAACCAGGCTGTGTTGGCGACCGCGATCATCACCGCATCATGTGCGTGTGCCGTGCCATCGACGGTGATCGTGGTGGGCCGCCGTTTGAGCGCAGGCAGTTCGAGCACGGTGGCGACGGTGTAGCGGCTCTGTCCCTTCGGGCGCCGCAACCGGTTGGCTCGATCGTTCACATCCGCGCTGAAGCCGGCGGTGGCGACCGACGCCACCCAGCGATCGCCGACACGAATCGCATCGATCGGGTCCGGGTCGCCGAGCGCGACAGCTGCGGCCTCGAGCGGATCCTCAGGCACACCCGGGAGTGCCCGGACGAAATCGTTGCCGGTGCCGACCGGCACCACGCCAAGGATCGTGTCGGTGCCAGCGACGGCCTGGACGGCCAGGTGGACCATGCCGTCACCGCCGAGCACCACGAGACGCTCGGCACCGGCGGCGACGGCATCACGGGCGTTCGCCGCAGAGGAGGCGGCATCGGCACCGGAGAGATCGATGACATGACCACCGAGCGAACGGAGTCGGTCGAGCACCTCGCTGGCGGTACCGGCCGCGCGGCCTCGTCCCGCCTCCGGGCTTACGAGGACGTGGATGTCGCTCACAGACCGAGGTAGCGGCCGCCGTCGACGGCCATCGTCTGGCCTGTCATGTGGCGGGCCATATCAGAAGCGAGGAAGACGGCGACGGGACCGATGTCGGTTTCGGGATCGCCGATACGCCCGAGTGGCGTGCGGGCCTCCAGCCGGGCCTGCAGGGTCGGGTTGGCCTGGGTGGCGGTGGTCATCGCCGGCGTCCAGGCGACGGGGGCGATCGCGTTGACCCGGATGCCGTCGGGCCCCCATTCGCGAGCGAGCGATTTGAGCAGCCCTCGCTGAGCGCCCTTCACCGTGGCATAGACCGGCAGGTTGCCCGAGCCCTCCATGCCGGCTGGCGACGTGAGCAGGATCAGTGTTCCGCGATTGGCGACGAGGTGCGGATGAGCAGCTCGGGCGAAGAGGTACGACGCAGTGGTCGACGTCGCGATCTGGGCGGTGATGACATCGGGATCGACCGCCTGTACCGGGCCAGGTGGACCCGGCGGGGAGACCGCATTGTGCACCACGATGTCGAGCCGGCCATGGGTGTCGATCGTGTGCTCGATCGTCGCCGCCACATCGGCCTCGATGGTGACGTCGCACCGAACGAAGCTCGCTTCATGACCTCGTTCCCGAAGTGCGGCTGCGGCAGGTTCGCCGTTCTCGGCTCGGCGGGCTGCGATCACGACCGCCGCGCCTGCATCGGCGAGCGCGCGGGCGATCCCCTCGCCGACACCCTGGCCAGCACCGGTCACGATCGCGACCTTGTCGGCGAGCAGTCTGGTCATCCCGGCATCCAAAGGCCGCCGTCGACCACCAGCGACGACCCGACGAGTGGGGCAGCAGTGCCGCTTGCGAGCCACTCGATGATGGGTGCGATGTCGTCGGTGTCATCGGGAACCCGCCCGAGGGGCGGATCGTGAAGCGCGTTATCAGCTGCGATACCGGCTGCATCCTGCGCAGCGAGGAAGGCGTGGGGGTCGAGCGTGATGCTGTGGGCGGTGATGCCGTCGGCGCCCCACGTCTTAGCCAACGACTTGGCGAGCAGACGAATCCCTTCGCCCAGCGACGCCAGCGCCGTGTACTCCGCGCCGCCGGCCGATGCCATCAAGGGCACGAGCACGACGAACGTGCCGCTGTTCGCCGCCAGGGCTTCATGCGTCTCGCGGGCGAGGTCGATCACCGCTCGCAGCGGGCGATCGCACGCCTCGTCCCACTCGGCCAGGCTCAGGTCGGTCAGGCGACGAGGTGTGCACGCCGCCGCCGGGTAGTCCGCCCAAACAACGAGATCGAGTGACTCGGCGCCCGGGGTCCGTTCGATCTCCCAGCCGGGCAGACCGGCGGCGATGCGGTCGGCGACGCCGGTGCCGACGATCAGCGCTCGTCGAGCCATGTCGGCCAATCCTCGGTGGCGCTCAGCGACCACTCGGGGTCGCGCTTTTCCATGAATGCCTGGACGCCTTCTCGTGCGTCGACGGTGCCCATCAGGTGGAGATGAAGGTCTCGTTCGAGGTCGTTGATCTCGTCGGGACTCGGCGCCGACATCCAGAGCAGTCGCTTCGAGACCCCGACCGACACGGGCGCGGTCTGGGTGGCGATTTCGGTGGCGAGCACCATCGCTCGGGGGAGTACCTCGTCGGCGGGCAGGGCTTCGGTGGCGAGTCCCCATTCGGCGGCGTCGGTGCCCCGGAACATCCGGCCGGTCAACAAGAGTTCTGTCGCCCGGCTGTGGCCGACGAGACGGGGGAGGGTCCAGTGCGCGTGGGCGTCGGGCAGCACGCCCCGCCGGTTCTGCACGATGCCGAGTTTCGCCTCCTCGGCAACGATTCGGAGATCGCACTGCAGCGTCATCGTCATGCCGATCCCGACGGCGTGGCCGTTGATCGCCGCGATGACCGGCTTGCGGCACTCCCACGGATGGAACGGGTCGAGCGGATCGGACGAGAACGTTTCCTTCGTGGGTGTGGCGAACGCGCCGGAGCCCTTCGAGAAGTCGGCGCCTGCACAGAACGCTCGTCCCGAACCGGTGACCACGACGACCCGGATCGAGTCGTCGGTATCGGCGTCGCGGAGTGCAGCCGTGAAGGCGGCGCTCATCTCGCTCGAGAACGCATTCATCGTCTCGGGCCGGTTGAAGGCGACGACGAGCACGCCGGGATCGTGGCGTTCGATCAGGACGGCGTCGGTTGAGTCGGTCATCGGCGAAGACCGTACCCCCAGCCGTTGAGCCGTGCGGAACCGATCCGTCGACGACTCGGGAACGAGGTCAGCCGCTCCGGACTGACCGGCGCCCTCGCCCCAGTGGCCTGAGGTTCCCTGAGTTGGTCAGGCTCGGTTGGTCGCTTCCGGGCCGAACAGGCGACTTGCAGCCCAGACGACGATCGAGCCGATGACCGAGGCTGCGGCCACGCCGTACCACGCCGTGGTTGTGGGCAGGTCGAGCTCGAAGTAGTCGCGGCCGAACGGGATCGCCATCACCAGGGCGTAGCTGGCGGCCATGGCGGCGGCGAGGCCGAGCTTCCACGGCTTGAGCGGCCGACTGATCAACACGAGGATCGTGAGCCCGATCGCCAGCAGGGTCATCGTGGCGGCGGTGCGGGCCTCGGCGAGCGAGATGTCGTCGAGGCGGCGAACCCACTCGTACAGGCCGTAGGTGACGGCCCCGGCGACGGCGCCGGCCGGAAGCGAGAAGCGCAGGACCCGCTCGAGGAAGCCCGGGCGGACGAGCGACTCGTTCGGGGCGAGCGCCAGGAAGAAGCCGGGGAGTCCGATCGAGAAACTGCCGATCAGGGTGAGCTGGCGAGGCAGGAACGGGAACGGCGAACCGGCGATGCCGACCAGCGCCGTGAGCAGGACGGCGTAGGCGGCTTTGGTGATGAAGAGGTTGGCGACCCGCTCGATGTTGTTGATCACCCGACGCCCCTCGGAGAGCACGCGGGGGAGCGTGGCGAAGCGATTGTCGAGCAACACCAACTGGGCAACGGCTCGGGTGGAGGACGAACCGGCGCCCATGGCGATGCCCATGTCTGCGTCCTTGAGCGCAAGGACGTCGTTGACGCCATCGCCGGTCATGGCGACCGTATGACCGCGGCTTTGGAGTGCGTGGACCATCGCTCGCTTCTGGTGCGGGGTGACGCGGCCGAAGACCGTGGTGGTCTCGAGTTGGTCGGCGAGTTCGTCCTGGTCGTCGGGGATCTCGCGAGCGTCGACCCACGCGTCGGCGCCGTCGACGCCGGCCCGACGGGCGACCTCGGCGACCGTGGCGGGATTGTCGCCGGAGATCACCTTGAGCTGGACGCCCTGCTCTTTGAAGAACGCGAAGATCTCGGGAGCATCGGGACGCACGGTGTCTTCGAGCAGCACGAGGCACACCGGCGTGCGGCCCGGCGACAGCTCTTGGTCATGCCAGCCGTCGTCGGCGCGGGTGACGAGCAGGACGCGCAGGCCGGCGGCGGCCGCCTCGGCGGCCCGGGCCTTCTGGGTGTCGTCATCGTCGTCGAAGAGGATGTCGGGCGCACCGAGATAGAAGGTGCCGCGATCGCCGAACTCGGTTGCCGCCCACTTTCGGGCCGACGAGAACGGGAGGTTGCGGGTGACCTCCCACCCCTCGGGTGCTGCGTAGTGGGCAATGATCGCCTGCAGGGTGGCGTTGGGCGACGGGTCCGATGCCCCGAGCGCCCCGAGCACCTCGGCGGCATCGGCATCGGAGGTGTCGCCGACCGCCTCGATCGACGACAGGCTGATCTCGCCGGTGGTGATCGTGCCGGTCTTGTCGAGGCACAGGGTGTCGACCCGGGCGAGCAGCTCGACCGAGGCCAACTCCTTGGCCAACGCCTTGCGACGGGCGAGGGCGATCACCCCGGTGATGAAGCTGAGGCTCGTGAGCAGCACCAGGCCGTCGGGCACCATGGCGACCGCTGCGGCAACGGTGGCCTGGAGCGCATCTCGCCACACGATCGTGTCGTCGCTGAGCTGGCGGAGCAGCAACAACACCGACGCCGGCGGGATGATGAACGTGAGCCAGCGCAGGATGATGTTGACCCCGCGCCGTAGCTCGCTGTCGGCCAGCTCGAACCGGCGAGCCTCCTCGGAGAGCTTGGCGGCGTAGGAGTCGGCGCCGATGTGGGTCGCGCGGTAGAAGCCCGAGCCGGCCGACACGAACGAGCCCGACAGGACCTGGTCGTCCTCGTGCTTCTCGACCGGGTCGCTCTCGCCGGTGAGCAGCGACTCGTCGAGCTCGAGCCCCGAGGCGGCGAGCACATCGCCGTCGACCACGACCTGGTCACCAGGGCTGAGTTCAAGGATGTCGTCGGCCACGACCTCACTGATGCCGACCTCGACGGTGTCGCCGTCGCGCCGGACCCGGGCTTTTGGCGCCGAAAGCACCGCAAGTTCGTTGAGCGTGCGGCGGGCCTGGAGTTCCTGGACGATGCCGATCACCGAGTTGGAGACGACGACACCGGCGAAGAGCGCGTCGGCCGGGTAGCCAGCAATCAAGATCAGGACGAAGAGGGTGCTGATGATGCCGTTGACCGGCGTGAGAACGTTGGCCCGGATGATCTGACCCAGCGAGCGGACCGGCGCGTCGGGGACATTGTTGACCCGACCATCGGCGACTCGTTCTGCGACCTCGGCGGCGGTGAGGCCGGTGATAGTCGTGGTCATGCGGGGACTCCGTCGTCTTCGTAGACATAGCCGTCGGTGGCCATGGTGAGCCGATGCCGCGGCCCTGCGACCGTGGCATCGCCGGTGTCGTAGCCGGCATCGCCCTCCCACATCACGACCGGAAAGTCACCGCCCGACGCGACCTTGGTGGCGTGGTGACGGGCGGGGCGTTCGTCGAGAAACGTGAGCAGCGAGGCGACCGTGTCGTGGCCGGTGAGGGTGTCGAGCGTGACCCAGGTTGGTGGCACGATCTCGATCTCACCGTCGTGATGCTTGGCCAGCACTGCGGCCGGGGTGGCCCACGACATCTCGACGATTTCGCCGTCGTCGATGATCACGTCGTCGTCATCGACCGGAGCAGCGAAGAACCAGGTGGCGTAGCGCTTCGGCGCGATCGCCGGCGGGATCCAGTGAGCGAACACGACCATCTCGTGGGCCTCGACCCTCAAGTGCGCCTCTTCGGCCGCCTCGCGGATGGCGGCGTTGCGGGCGGCGTCGACGTCCTCGTTGGCCCCGTCCCAATCCTCGTCGTCGACCTTGCCGCCGGGGAACACCCACATGCCCCCGAACGCGATCTTGGAGTTCTTGCGCAGCATCAGTGTCTCGGGGCCCTCGGGCCCGTCGCGCAACACGACGACCGTGGCGGCCGGCATGGCCGGCGTGTCGCCGGTCTCCTTTGCGAACTTCGCCCAAGCGGCGTGTCGCTTTCGATCGGTATCGACACGGTCCTCGGCGCTCATCGGTTCCGAGGATACCGGTGTCAGCGGACCAGGTTGATCGGGCAGGGGGCGCCGTCGACCCCGTCGACATGCACACCGACACCTCGGCCGAGGAGACCGCTCTTCATCACCGTCACCTCGACCGGAAGTCGGGCGAGATCATGGTCGATCAAGACGACGATGTCGCCGACCTGTGTCCGGTGGTAGGCGTCGAGCCTGCGACCGGTTGCGCGAGTGTCGACCGACACCTCGAACTTCTTGCCTCAACCGTACGGCTCGAGCAGGTCGACGATGGCCGTGCCGCCCTTCCGGGCGATGTTGGCCACGGCGGTTTCGGTGACATCGAGTCGCATGACGGTGTGAACCGTTGTGCCTCTGAGGAAATTCCTCCATCACCCCCTTGCCATGAGGCGAACATATGTTCGATACTCGCGCGATGGCAACGGGCCACGCTCGAAATCTCGCCGTCGAGCTCGACGAGCAGGCGGATTCGGCGACCCGTCGCGCCGAGCTTCGGCTCGTCGGCGAACGGGTCATGCCGATGGCTCTGGCGCGCGAGCAGACCCTTCCGGTGCTCGGCCCGCTCGTTCCGCTGTTCCCCGAAGGGGCGTTGCGGCGAGGGAGCATCGTCGGCATCCGGGGCTCGGGCGCCACGTCGCTGGCGATGGCCGTCGCCGCAGGTCCGTCGACCTCGGGAGCCTGGACGGCCGTCGTCGGCGACCCCGATCTCGGGCTGGGTGCGGTCGGCGAACTGGGGGTGGCTCTCGAACGCCTGTTGATCGTGCGGCCCGAGCCCGGCAACTGGTCCTTGGCACTCGCCGCACTCGTCGGTGCCGTCGACGTCGTCATCGCCGCCCCCAGGCACCGCATCAGTGACACCGATGCCCGGCGCATGGCGGCTCGTCTACGGGAACGGGGCTCAGTGCTGATCCATATCGGCGATCGTTGGCCGGTCGGTGCCGATGTGCAACTCGACATCGCTGCCGGCGAATGGGAAGGGCTCGGCGACGGACATGGGGTGCTGCGGTCACGGCGCCTCGACATCCAGGGCGGCGGTCGAGGGTCGGCGTCGCGTCCCCGCCAGCTCGAAGTCCTCGTGCCTGGCCCCGGCGGGGCGGTGGCCGCACTCGCCGCGTGAGCGCGCCGGTCCGCACCCTCGTCGCCTGGTGTCCCGACTGGCCCGTCGTCGCCACCGGTGTCGATCTCGCCGAGCCGGTGGCGGTCGTGTACGCCAACCGCATCGTGGCGGCCTCGCCCGGTGCTCGGGCCCAGGGGGTCGCCCGGGGCATGCGGCGCCGTGCCGCCCAGGGTCGGTGCGCCACGCTTGCCCTCCACGAACGTGACGAGGCTCGTGAAGCCCGACTATTCGAACCGGTCGTCGCTGCACTCGACGACATCACCCCACGGGTCGAAGTCATCCGGCCCGGCACGTGTGCGCTCGTGATGCGGGGGCCATCGCGCTATTTCGGCGGCGACGCCGCCGTCGCCGACCTCGTCCACGAACGACTCGCCGAGATCGTCGCCGAACGCACCGACGTTCGGGTCGGAGTGGCCGACGGCCCCTTCGCCGCCGAACTCGCTGCCCGCGCAGCCAATCCCACCCGTCTCGTCCCGAGTGGCGAGGTCGCCGGGTTTCTCGCTCCGATGAAGGTCGACGTCCTCGAACGCCCAGAGCTGGTCGACGTGCTTCGCCGTCTCGGGGTGCGCACGCTCGGAGCGTTCGCCGACCTGCCGGCGTCCGACGTCCTCGCTCGTTTCGGCTCCGACGGTCTCGGCGCCCATCGCCTTGCGTGCGGGCGCGACGAGCGCCCACCCGACGCCCGCCGACCGCCGGTCGACTGGACCGTGTCGGACGAGATCGACCCGCCGGCCGACCGGGTCGACCGGGTGGCGTTCCTCGCCCGCACCCTCGCCGACGAACTTCATCGCCGACTCGGCCGCGACGGAGTCACCTGTGTGCGGGTCGGCATTGAGGCCGAGACCGAACACGGCGAGCAGCTGCTCCGCTTCTGGCGCCACGAGGGGACGCTGTCCGACGCCGCCGTCGCCGATCGGGTGCGATGGCAGCTCGACGGCTGGCTTAACGGGTCGGCCGCCAGCCGTCCGAGCGGTGGCATCACCCGGTTGGCGTTGATCCCCGACGAACTCATCGCCGCCAAGGGTCGCCAGCTTGGGTTCTGGGGCGGTGAGACTGAGGTCGACCAGCGGGCGATACGGGTCGCCGCCCGGTTACAGGGCCAGCTCGGCGCCGATGCCGTTCTCGTTCCTGAACGCGAAGGCGGTCGTCACCCCGACTCGCAGCTCCGACTGGTACCGGCCGCCACGGTCGAACTGACGGGTCGGTCACTCGACCCCGAACCTGACACCGCACCGTGGCCCGGTGTGCTGCCGGCGCCGTCACCCACCAGAGTCCTGACCGAGCCGATCTCGATCGAGGTGCTCGACGAGTGCAACCGCGCCGTCGTCGTCACCGGACGCGGGTTGCTGTCGGCATCGCCATTCGTACTCGCCGCTCGTGGCAAGCGGATCGAGGTGCGGCACTGGGCCGGGCCGTGGCCGATCGACGAACGCTGGTGGGATCCCGAAGCCCATACCCGTCAGGCTCGTCTCCAGGTGGTCACCGTCGACGGTCGGGCGCACCTCATCGCCCTCGCCGGTGGGGCGTGGGCGATCACTGCCCAGTGGGATTAGGCGGTCTCCTCGGCGTGCTCGTCGAGGACGTTCCGGATGTCGTCGGAGCGAGCCGTGATGACCGAGATCGTCTTGGTCAATCCGACAGCCTGATCGCTATCGGTCATGATGGGCGTGTGCAGCGTGAACGTGAAACCTCGTGACCGCCATGACCGAACGTGACCGGTGCGAGCGGTGGTTTGTCCGACGCGGCCTCCCTCACCTGATCGACGATTACACCGCCACCGACGACATCTTCACTCGCATGGCACCGTTCCTCACTGGCGTTGTCTTCCTCGAGTTCTTCCTCGCCTTCGGTGACCGGTGGACGGGCTGGTCTCAGGCGGTCGCCTTCCTCGGAGGCATCGCTGCGCTCGTCGGTGGTGTGGTGCTCGTGAACCGCATCCGGAGCCGTCGCTCGTTCCAGCTACCCGATGACATCGGCGTGTGGGAACTCGCCCTCTATGTGGTGTTGCCGATCGTGCCGACGGTCATCGGCTCGCAGGGGAGTGCCCTCGATAACGCGGTCTCGGTCGTGGCGTTCAACCTCGTGCTGTTGGTGGTCGGCTATGTCGTCACGTCATGGGCGCTGATCCCGATGATGCGCTGGTCGTTCGGGCAGGTCCGGCGCCAGGTCACTGATGTCGCAAATCTGGCGATGAAGTCGCTGCCGACCTTGCTCATCTTCTCTGCCTTCATCTTCATCAACGCCGAAATGTGGCAGGTCGCGAACGATTTCACCCTGCCGTTGTTCGGCATGGTCATGCTGCTCCTTGTGGGGATCGGCGGCATTTTCATCTTCGTGTCGGTTCGGCGTCTCACTGTCGATCTCGCCCGTTTCTCGGCGTGGGGTGATGTCCGTCCCCGATGTGCGAACACGCCGGTCGAGGAGATCATCCCCGCCGACGATGAGCCGGCCCCGGACACTCCGCCGCTGGTGCGCCGAGCCGAATGGAACGTCAATCTGCTGCTGTTCGTCGCCCAGGGCATCCAGGTTCTGCTGGTGTCGCTCGTGATCACGACGTTCTACGTGGTCTTCGGGTTGTTGACCGTTCGTGAGGAAACGCTGCTGCAGTGGACCACCGTCGGCGAATTGACCTACGAGCGAGATTGGGCGGTCGATATCGCGATCTTCGGTACCGACCTGATCTTCACCCGTCAGTTGTTGCTCGTCGCGCTCTTCATCGGGATGTTCTCGGGCCTGAACTTCGCAGTCCAGGTGATCACCGATGACACCTACCGCGAGGAGTTCATCGCCGACATGACCGCCGAGGTACGTGACGCCCTCGCCGTCCGCGCCGTGTACCACCGCCGCCTGGTTGCAACGACCTGAACGAAGGCGGCAGTCAGGCCCCTTGTGGGACGAACATATGTTCGCCTAGCGTGCCCGGATGGGTTTCAACAATCCCGACATCTCGTGGGGTGAACTCGAACGCCGCTTGTCCGGCCGCCCCCACGACGGACGCCTCGTCGATCCGCTTGCCGGCGACGGCAGTGACAGCCCGGCCTGGTCGCGCAAACGGGCGCCCTACGTCGCCCCCGACACCGGTCGTCGCTCCGGGCGGGTGCCCTACGCCGAACTGCACTGCCACTCGAACTTCTCGTTCCTCGATGGAGCGTCACACCCCGAGGAGTTGGCCGAAGAGGCCGCCCGGCTCGGTCTGGAGGCCCTCGCCCTCACCGACCACAACGGCTTCTACGGCGTGGTGCGGTTCGCTGAGGCAGCCAGAGCGGTCGATCTGCCCACGATCTTCGGAGCCGAACTCACCCTGGCCGAGCCGGGTCGTGCGCTCAAGCGTCCCGGTCCGGCCGACCCTTCCGGGCGTCACCTCGTCATCCTCGCCCGCAATCCCCGCGGCTACGCCCTGCTCGGTCGCGCGATCAGCGAAGGCCAACTGGCAGGGGAGAAGGGGGCGCCCCGGATCCCGTACGAACGCCTTGTCGAGCTCGGTGGGCAGGGCACCGGCGATCACTGGGCGGTGCTCACCGCCTGCCGCAAGGGCCCGGTGCCGGCTGCGCTGATGACTGATGGGCCGGTGGCTGCCCGGCATGAACTTGCGCGCATGGTGAGCGACTTCGGGCGGTCCAACGTGTTCGTCGAGCTGTGGGATCACGGCCTGCCGATGGACTCGGTGCGCAACGACGCCATGGCCGAGCTGGCGGCACAGGTCGGGGTCGACATCATCGCCACCGGCAACGTCCACCACCACTCGGTCGCCCGGAAGCGGTTGGCGTCGGCGATGGCGGCGGTTCGGGCCCGTCGCAGCCTCGACGAGATCGACGGTTGGCTGCCGCCCGCCGGCATGCACTTGCGTTCGGGGGAGGAACAGGCATTCCGGTTCCGGCGCTACCCGGGTGTGGTGCAGCGGGCATACGAACTCGGGATGGACTGTGCGTTCGACCTCTCCCTGGTCGCTCCGAACCTGCCGCCATACCCGTGTCCCGACGGCCTCGATGAGATGGGGTACCTCCGTCGGTTGGTCGAGGAGGGCGGTACCCGTCGCTATGGGCCCCGCAGCGCTGAACGGGTCGAGGGAGCCTGGGCACAACTCGACCGTGAACTCAACCTCATCGACGAACTCGGTTTCCCCGGGTATTTCCTTGTCGTGTGGGACATCGTCGACTTCTGTCGGCGGGCCGACATCCTCTGTCAGGGCCGGGGTTCGGCAGCGAACTCGGCGGTCTGTTTTGCCCTCGGCATCACCAATGCCGACGCAGTGTCGCTCGGGCTGTTGTTCGAGCGGTTTCTCTCGCCCGAGCGTGATGGCCCCCCTGACATCGACATCGACATCGAGTCCGACCGTCGTGAGGAAGTCATCCAGTACGTCTACGAGCGCCACGGCCGTCACCACACCGCCCAGGTCGCCAACGTCATCACCTATCGGTCGAAATCGGCGATTCGCGACATGGCCAAGGCGCTCGGGTACGCCCAAGGTCAACAAGATGCCTTCTCCAAGCAGGTTGACCGGTGGCGCGATGTGTTGTCGGGAGCGATCGAGGACGACACCACCATCCCGCTTCCCGTGGTCGAGTTGGCGGCCGAGATCGAGCACTTCCCTCGGCATCTCGGTATTCACTCCGGCGGCATGGTCATGTGCGACCGGCCGGTGATCGAGGTGTGCCCGGTCGAGTGGGGACGCATGGAAGACCGCAGCGTCCTGCAGTGGGACAAGGACGACTGTGCGGCTGCCGGCCTGGTGAAGTTCGACCTCCTCGGCCTCGGCATGTTGTCGGTACTGCACTACGCCACCGATCTCATCGCCGAACATCACGGGGTCGAGGTCGATCTCGCCACACTGCCGCAGGAGTCGTGCGTCTACGACATGTTGCAGAAGGCCGACTCGATCGGCGTTTTCCAGATCGAGTCCCGAGCCCAGATGGCCACCCTTCCCCGGCTCAAACCCCGCACGTTCTACGACCTCGTCGTCGAGGTGGCCTTGATTCGGCCGGGTCCGATCCAGGGCGGCTCAGTGCATCCCTATATCCGCCGTCGAAACGGCCTCGAACCCGTCACCTATCTCCATCCGTTGCTCGAGAATGCGCTGGCCAAGACCCTCGGCGTGCCGCTCTTCCAGGAGCAGTTGATGCAGATCGCAATCGACGTCGCGAACTTCACCCCGGCCGACGCCGACATGTTGCGTCAGGCAATGGGTTCCAAGCGCAGCCGCGAGCGCATGGACGATCTCAAGGCCCGGTTCTTCGACGGGATGCGGACCAACGGCATCACCGAGGACATCGGCGAGCAGATCTGGCTGAAACTCGCCGCCTTCTCCAACTACGGCTTCCCCGAGAGCCACTCGGTGTCGTTCTCCTATCTCGTCTATGCGTCGTCGTGGATCAAGTACCACTATCCGGCGGCGTTCTGTGCTGCGCTGTTGAAGGCCCAGCCGATGGGGTTCTGGTCGCCGCACACGCTGGTCGGCGATGCCCGTCGCCACGGGGTGGTGGTGCGCACCCCCGACCTCAACCGGTCGGCTGCCACGGCCACGTTGGAGCCGTGCGAGGGCAGCACCGGTTCGGTGAGCGTGCGGCTGGGGTTCGACGATGTGCGCGGTATCGGCCTCGATCTGGCTGAGGAGATCGACGCCGGCCGCCCGTTCGCCTCGGTCGAGGATCTCCGCCGCCGGGTGCCGTCGTTGTCGCTCGCTCATCTCGAGGCGCTCGCCACCGCCGGAGCATTCGGGTGCTTCGGCATCGACCGTCGCTCGGCGTTGTGGGCAGCCGGAGCGATGTCGCAGACCTCGGCCAGCCGTCTTCCGGGCATCGTCACCGGCGTCGCAGCGCCCACGCTGCCGGGCATGTCACTCGAGGAGTTGTCACACGCCGACCTGTGGGCCACCGGCGTCGCTCCCGACGGCCATCCCACCTCGTTCATCCGAGGCGATCTCACCGAGCGGGGTGTGGTCACCGCCACCGACCTGGCCGATATGGCGTCAGGGGAGCGGGTGCTCGTCGGTGGGGTCGTCACCCATCGTCAGCGCCCGGCCACCGCCCAGGGCACGACCTTCCTCAACCTTGAGGACGAGACCGGTCTGGTCAACGTGGTTGTCTCCAAGGGCTGTTGGCAGCGTTACAGACAGATCGCCAAGGGGGCACCGGCACTGTTGATCCGAGGTCGGCTCGAGAAAGAAGAGGGTGTGATCAACATCGTCGCCGACAAGCTTGAACCCCTGCCGATTGGCGCTGCGCCGGCGTCACGTGACTTCCGCTGAGCATCAGCAGCTGATCGCCTCGACCCTGGCCATCATGCGGTGTGACGACCTGCTCGCCCGGGCTGGCGTTGTTGATCTACGGTCGGGCTCCGCCCTTGAGGAGGCCCCGTTGAAGACCCGAATCACCGAAATGCTCGGCGTCGAGATCCCGATCGTGCAGGCGCCGATGGGGTGGATCGCCCGTAGTCCACTCGCGTCGGCCGTCTCCAATGCCGGTGGGCTCGGGATCATCGAGACCTCCTCGGGTGATCTCGACACCATCAAGGGCGAGATCGCTGCGATGCGCACGCTCACCGACAAACCGTTCGGTGTGAATCTTGCTCAGATGTTCATTCGCGACCTGCCCGGCATGGTCGACTTCGTCACCCAGAACGAGATCTCGTTCGTGACGACCTCAGCCGGCGACCCGTCGGCGCTTGCGCCGCAGTTGAAGGATCTGGGCATCACGGTGTTCCACGTCGTGCCGACGCTCCGGGGCGCGGAGAAGGCGATCGCCGCAGGGGTCGACGGTCTGGTTGTCGAAGGTGCGGAAGGCGGAGGGTTCAAGAATGCCGACGGTGCATCGACCCTTGTGCTGGTCCCCGAGATCGCCAAGCGTTTCGACGTACCGATCATCGCCGCAGGCGGCATTGTCGACGGCCCCTCGATGGCGGCGGCCTTGGCCATGGGCGCCGATGGCGTCCAGATGGGCACCCGCATGGTGGCGTCCGCCGAGTCGCCGATCCACGACAACTGGAAACAGGCGATCGTGAACGGGTCCGAGGCCGACACGGTCATGGTCAACCGCCATCACCGGCCGGCGATGCGAGTCTTCGCCTCGGACAAGGCCAAGGCGCTCGAGGCGGCAAACGAGCCGGCCGCCCTCGACATCGACGCCATGATGGGGACCTACTTCGGCGGTGACATGGAGAGTGGCTTCGCGATGAGCGGCCAGGTCCAGGGTCGGATCGATGCCGTCCGTCCGGTCGCCGATGTGCTCCGCGAAGCGTGGGACGACTGTCAATCGGTGTTGCGGACGCTCGGTGCAGCCGCCGCCGAGGGTTCAATCTCCGCGTAGCGCTGTTGCGCAAACCCGCCGAGACGCCGTGCCATGGCGCCCAATCGGTGCAGAAACGACCACACTGAAGGCGTGTCCCGGACCCGTCGACGCTCGACGCCGTGGCTCGTCACCGCAGTCGGAGGCGACGCCATTGCGTACCGCGACGCGTTCGTCGCCCTGTTCGTTGCGGTGATCGCAAGCCTGGTTGCAGGAATCACGCTCGCCACCACGACCGACACGCTCGAGGAACTACCGGGCCTGCTGCTGCTTGTCCCGGCTGCCCTCGCAGTGAAAGGCAACATCTTCGGTGCGCTCGGTAGTCGCCTCGGCACGTCGATCCACACCGGCGTGTTCCAACTCTCGCCCCGCCTCGACACCGTCGTCGGTCAGAATACGGCCGCAGCGCTGATCCTCAGCCTTGTGGTCTCGGTCGAGCTTGCCCTCCTCGCGAAGGGTGTTGCGATCGTGTTCAACGTGTCGCCGACGATGTCGACCGTCGACTTCATCACCGTGAGTGCGGTGGGCGGCGCGATCGCCTCCGTGGTCGTGCTCGGGATCACCCTCGTCATGGCGAGCGGCTCGGTCCGCTTTGGGTGGGATCTCGACAACGTTGTGGCCCCGCTCGTGACCGCAACCGGCGACGTCATCACCTTGCCGGCGCTGGTGTGGGCGGCGGCGCTCACCGGCCGAGGCGGCATCAGTGGATCCATCGCTGTGGTCGTGTCGATCGTGTCCATCATCGGTGTCGGGTGGTCGTTACGCACCGACCACACCATCCTCCGCACCGTGATGCGAGAGTCGCTTCCGATTCTCACCGTCGCCGGCATCCTCGATCTCATCGCTGGGATCACCATCGAGAAGCGGCTCGAGGACTTCATTGAATTCCCCGTGCTCTTGATCCTGCTCCCCGGATTCCTCGGTACCGCCGGTGCGCTTGGTGGTGTGCTGTCGAGTCGGCTGGCGACGAAGGTTCACCTCGGCCTCGTCCGGCCCGGCGCGCTCCCGCGTGGGCAGGCGGGCTCGGACATCGTGATGATCTTCATGCTGTGCATCCCGATTTTCGCAGTCGCCGGCGTCGTTGCCGAATTCGGCGGACTCATCACCGGCCAGGCGAGTCCTGGTCTCTGGCAGCTGATCGCCGTGGCTGTACTCGGCGGGTTGTTGGCCTCGTTGGCTGTCGTGATCGTCGCGTTCTACTCGACCGTCGTGGCGATTCGGTTCGGTCTCGACCCGGATACCTACGGCATCCCGATGGTGACCTCGTCGCTCGATTTCGTCGGCGCGTTCACCCTGATTCTCGCCCTCGTCGCTGTGGGCGTTGCATGATTGGTATAGGAGACCTCTGATGGATGACAGACCCCGAAATCTCCGGGAGATGCTCGCCGAGGCGAAGGACAGCTCCGAGCTGATGATCGACCTCGCCTACGCGGCGCTCTACTTCGGCGATCCTGACATGGCCGAGGAGGTCGGCGGGCTCGAGGAGACCCTCAGCGAGCTGATCCAGGACATGCGGGGCATCTGCATCCTTGCGGTGCGCAACCCTCGTGAAGCCGAGGGCATGTCGTCGGTTCTCCAGGTCATCTCGGCGATCGAACGGATGGCCAACGACGCCGTCGACATCGCCCGGATCGTCACCCACAAGGTCGGTATCCCGGCCGAACTGGTCGCCGACCTGTCCCAAGCCGAGGAGATCTCGCACCGGGTGCTCGTGTCGGAGGGCTCGCACCTTGCGCACCGGCCACTGTCTGCTCACGAACTGCCGGTGCAGACCGGCATGCGGGTGATGGCGGTGCGTCGAGAGCGGCAGTGGATCACCGACGTCGGCGGCGACCTGATCGTCATGCCCGGCGATGCCTTGTTCCTGCGCGGGTCGCCTGACGGCATCACCCGCCTGCGGGAGCTCGCCGCCGCCGACAAATGGACGCCGCCGGTCGTCACCGACGATCCGTTCGTCACCGATCTAGACCGGGCGGTCGATGTCCTCGTCGAGATGAAGGACATCTCCGAGGTCGCCGTCGGGCTCGCCTACTCGGCGCTCGTACTCGGCGATCCGGGTCTGGCGGCCGAGGTGCGCCAGCTTGAGGATCGCCTCGACGAGATGAAGGACCGACTCGAGCTCTGGGTGTTGCGGGCCGCTAGCGGCAAGCCCGACCCGTCGCCGCTCCGCGGCTTGCTCCAGCTCGCCCAGGCGGCCGAGGACATCGGCGATCAGGCGCAAGCGATGGTCTGGCTCATCGAGCAGGACGAGGACGTCCATCCGATCCTCGGGCTTGCGCTCGGCGATTCTGACGAGGTTGTCGTGCAGGTGCCGGTCGGTGCGGACAGCGAGGCCGACGGTCGGACACTCGCCGAACTCCAGCTCAACATCGAACCCGGTTTCACCGTGCTCGCTATTCGGCGCGGTGGCGGGTACCGCTACCGGCCAGGCGGCCGGGTACGGCTATTGGCCGGCGACGAGGTCATCGCGAGCGGCCCCGATGAAGGCCGCGAATTCCTGACCCGTCGCTTCGGCTGGGTACTCGTCGATCCCGATGGTGACGGCGAGATGGAGCTCGAACCGGTAGCCCCCTGAGGCTGAGTATCGTCCTCTGCATGACTGAGCCGCTCTGCGTCCTCACCGTGCACGCCCACCCCGACGACGAGGCATCGAAGGGAGCCGGCACCATCGCGAAATATCAGGCCGAGGGGGTTCGTACGGTGCTGGTGTGCTGCACCGGGGGCGAAGAGGGCGACATTCTCAACCCAGCGATGGACCGCCCGGAGGTCGTCGACAACCTTCAGCAGGTCCGCCGTGAGGAACTCGACCGGGCCGCTGCGATCATCGGCTATGACGTCGTTCACATGCTCGGCTATCGAGATTCCGGCATGCCCGACAGTGAGGCCAACTTCCACCCCGACTGCTTCGCCGTCGCCCCGCACGACGAGGCGGTGGATCGCCTGGTCACAATCCTTCGTGCAGAGCATCCTCAGGTGGTCGTCACCTATCCGGAGGATCAGGGCAACTATCAGCATCCCGACCATCTGCGGGTGTGGGACATCACCCTTCCCGCAGTCGAACGGGCTCGTGACGCCAGCTACCGCCCCGAACTCGGCGCGGCGTGGTCGGTCTCGAAGATCTATTACACGATGTGGTCCCGGGCCCGGATCCTGGCTCGCCATCAGGCCTTTCTTGATCTCGGGCTCGAGTCGCCCTACGACGACAGCTGGTTCGAACGTCCCGACAAGGACGACCAGATCACCACCAAGATCCCGATCGATGGCTTCACCCACGTCCGCCGTGAAGGGCTGCTCGCTCACGCAACCCAGATCGACCCGGCGTCAGCGTTCTGGTTCGGGCTTCCTGAGGAGGTCGATCAGCAGGTCCACCCGTTCGACGACTATCTCCTGGCCGTCGGTCCTCAGGATGCCGTCACGCCCGAAGACGATCTGTTCGCCGGTTTGCGTCCGACGTCCGTGCAAACATGAGCTCCATGCTCTCGCCCGAATGGTTCGAGTCGGCCGCCCCCGTGCTCGCTGCGCTGTCGCCTGCTGGTGACACCTCGGCGACCGTGCAGTACGCGGTGTCGTCGTCTCCCGACGGCAAGGTCATCTTCCATGCCGTCATCGAAGGTGGCGTGGTTACCGAGTTCGCCGTCGGCAAGGTCACCGATCCTGATGTCGTGGTCTCCTGCAACTACGACGCCTTCACCGGCGTGCTCGACGGCACCACGACGGCCGACGCTGCGTTCATGGACGGGTCGTTCAAGGTCGAAGGCGACCACAAGGCCTGGCTGATCGACCTGCGTGACGTGCGGGCTGCGGTGTTCGGCGCGCTGGCGGCGCTCGACTGAGTCAGCGCGCGGCGCGCTGTGCGTCGCGGAGTGCGCGATAGCCGATCAAGGTCACCCCGAGACCGTCGAGACGGCCATGCAATTCGCGATCGGTCAGGACGGCGAGGTCGTCGAAGCGCCCTGCTGCGGCCGGGTCGATCGCTCGGATCTCCTCGGCGGCGAGCGCTGGCGCGAAGGCGACTTCGGTGATGCCAGGGGCGAGATCGGCCAGTACGGCTTCGAGATGAGCTCGGGTGCCGCCCCGAACGAGCCGGAAGTGATCCGGCATCGCCACGCCCTCTTCGGTGGCGAGGCGACGGAACGGAAAGCCGGCGGCGGTTTCGGCGTCGCCGGATTCGAGTCGGACCGGGAGCCCGGTCTCGACGGCAAGATCGAGCAAGACGTCGAAGAACTCGGGTCGTCGCTGCATGGCCAAGAGGTGGGTGGTGAGGTGGGTTGGCTCGACCCCCCAACTGATCGCCCGCTCGACCTGAGCCCGGCATTCGCGACGGACCTCGTCGATGTCGGCGTGGTCCCAGAGGTCGTCGGGTGTGCGGGGGAACCCGCCGTCGCCATCGAGCAGGCTCGGAGCGTGGGTGAGTGGTGCCCAACGGAAGGTATCGAGTTCCGCATTGAGGGTCAGATGAATTCCCACGTCGAGGTCGTCGGCATTGGCCAGATGGTCGGCAGCGTGGCGAGCCCACGGCCCGGGCATCATCAGTGTGGCGGTCGTGGCGCAGCCGTCGCGGAGGGCGCTGACGCCCGCTGCCGTCGCCGCGTGTGTCGACCCCATGAGGTCGGCGGACAGGATCAGGAGTCGGTCGTCGTCGCTGTGGCCGAGTGCTCGTGCGAGTGAGGTCACGGTTCGACGTTAACCGAGGGGCACATCAGGGCCACCGCACACGCCCCACAGCCCGATACCGGCCCGGAAGGCATCGTTCTCAGCCTCTTCGAAGAGTTCGCGGTGGAAGCTGTTGGGTTCGTAGATCATCACGCCGGCGTAGCCTCGCTCGAGCAGATCGAGATTGACGAAGAGCTGGTCGGAGCTGCGGACGACATAGGCGAGAAGTCGGTCGTACTGATCTCGGCTCTCGATGTCGCGGACCAGGGTGACCCCGGTTCCCTTCGGCAGGAGCGAGGTGAGATAGGCGGCGGATTCTCTGCCGTAGCACTGCTCGGGACGGTTCACGGCGACGGACTCGGGCGTGTCGATCCCGAGCAGGCGTACTCGTTCGCGGCTGCCGTTGATGTCGACCACGATTGTGTCGCCGTCGACGACTCGCTCAACGATGGCGTTCGCTCCTCCACGCTCGTGGTCGGGAACGGTGGCGACCGAAGTAACACCGGCCGTGTCGGCGCTGCAGGCGGCAGCGAGCAACGACACCACAGCAACGGCCAGAAGACGACGCACGACGCCAGTGTGGGGGCCGGCGCGCTGAACGGCGACGTCAGGCAGCGTCGGCGAGCGGGAGGGCGGGCTGTTCGGCAGATGAAGCCGCGAGTTCGGTGAGCTCGGGGGCGGCTTCGGTGGCCGCTTCGGCCCGCTTGGCCTCGATGGAACGAAGGACGGCACGAGCGTTGGCGACGCCCTGCAGCCCCTGGGCCCGAGTGGCCTGATCCAGACGCCAAGCGGGGCGGGAATCGATGAGGAGGAGCTGGTTGGTCATGGGTCCATCTTGCCGAGGGGGTGTGACACTGTCGGCGGTGAGGTGTCAGGATGCGCCTCATGCAGCGCTTCGGCATGACCGTTCCCTTCGATGGACAGCAGCTTCACGAGCAGCGAGACCGTTTCGAACGACTCGAACGCCTGGGCTACACCGACCTCTGGACCGCCGAGGCTATGGGCGCCGATGGCCTCACCCCGCTCACCCTCGGCGCTGTCTGGACCCCATCGATGCGGCTCGGTACGGCGATCCTCCCGGCGTACACGCGCGGGCCGGCCCTGCTCGCCCAATCGGTCGCTGGACTGGCGTCGGCGGCACCCGGGCGTTTCGTGCTCGGCATCGGCTCGTCCTCCAACGTCATCGTGGAGCGTTGGAACGGAATCCCGTTCGAGAAGCCGTTCCAGCAGACCCGAGACATGGTCCGTTTCCTCAAGGCCGCGCTCGGCGGCGAGAAGGTCACCGAGACCTACGACACCTTCGAGATCAAGGGCTTCCGACTCGGTCTCGTGCCTGAGCAGCCCGTACCGATTCTCGTGGCGGCGCTTCGCGAGGGGATGTTGCGCATGGCCGGCCGAGAAAGCGACGGTGCCATCATCAACTGGCTGTCGGCCGATAACGCCGCCACCGTGTCGAGCATCGTCCGGGAGGAAAATCCCGATGCCGAGATCGTCGCTCGCCTGTTCGTCGCCCCGACCCCGGATACCGAGTCGGCCCGGTCGATGGGCAAATTCGCAGCGGCCGCCTACCTGAACGTTCCGGTGTACCGGGCCTTCCACGAGTGGATGGGTCGCGGCGACGATCTCGGTGAGCACTGGGAGCAATGGGCGGCGGGTGATCGTCAGGGTGCGCTCGAGAAGATTCCCGATCATGTGGTCGACGAGTTGATCATCCACGGCAGCTACGACGAGTGCCGGGACCACATCCAGCGCTATGTCGACAACGGGGTGACCACGCCTGCGTTGGCGCTGTTGCCGTTCCCCGGCGTCGACATCGATGAGGCCATCGAGGGGCTTGCCCCGAGGGTGTGAGGCGAGGGGCTTGCCCCGAGGGTGTGAGGCGAGGGGCTTGCCCCGGGGGTTTACGGCCGTCCGGCGGCGGCGTGGCGAAGGTGGTCGGTGAGATCGGCGAGGGAGCTGTGGGCATTGAGCCCGCTGGTCGATGGCATCACATAGACGGGGGAGCCACCCAGGTCGGACTCCTGCCAGCCCGGCGTCGCCGTTCGGTCGGCTGCGGCTCGCCAGCCGGCGAGCCCGACGAAACAGACCGTCTCGGGACGCAGCCATGCACACAGTTGCTCGACCCGTGCGAGGCCGGCCCGGTATTCGTCGGTGGTGAGTTCGTCGGCTCGGGGTGTAGCCCGCTTTACGAGGTCGGTCATGCCTATGCCGTGGCGGGCAAGGGCATGTCGAGGCTCGCGGTCGACGGTGGCGATGCCTGCGGCCAGCGCGGCTGGCCAGAAGCGGTTGCCGGGGCGTCCGAACCCGACGAGCGTCTCAGCGGAGTACACGCTTGGGTTCAGCCCACAGATGAGCAAGCGCATCCCAGGGCCGATGATGTCGGGCAGGGTGCGGGCCCGGCGAGCGGTGATATCGATGACATCGACCTGGTCACCTGCCCGGATCGTGAGCGCTTCGATGTCGAAGCCTGCACCCTCGACCACTGTGCGGAGGAGGTCGGGTCTCCAGCCGGTGAAACGGCGACCGCCCATCGGGTCTGTTTCGAGCGGGGTGAGATCCTGATCACCGGCGAAGAACTGGAGTTCGATCGGCCCGCCGACCTTGACGACTCGGTGCAGTTCGGCGAGGGCCATCGGTAGGTGAGGGCGGTCGACGTGAACAAAGACCTTGGTGCCGAGCGCACCGGCGATCGATTCGGTGGCGAACGGAAGACCAGCGGCGGCGGCCCGCACGGGAACAGCCCCGGGGGCGTGGTCGGGAAGCAGTTCGAGCATCTCCGCGACCGGGTCGAGTCCGATCACAGTGCCCGGCAACCCGGGGATCAAGAGCCCTGGACCACAACCGACGTCGAGCACCGGCGCCGCCGGCGTGTCGTCGAATGCCGCAGCGAGCCGTTCGGCCGGGGCGAGCGATGTTCCGAGTCTGGCGTCGCGCCAGTCGACGGCTGTGCGTCGATAGATCGCCGTGGTGATCGGGTCCAGGCTCACCGACTCACGAGCCCGGAAGCGTCGCTTGCAGCCTGCGCATCCCGGCGAGCCAGCGGCCCCGATCGCCGGCCCGGTTGAGTTCGTAGCGCGCGACTTCGGGGTGAGGGAGGATCAGGAAGTCGTCGTTTGCCAGGCCTGCCGACACGGCCTCGGCGACCTCCTCGGGCTCGATCATGCCCATGGCCTTCACGACCTCGACCGCCAACTCGCCATCGGCTTCGGTCATCGGTGTGCGAACTCCCTGCGGACACAGGCACGAGACGCCGATGCCCGCATCGCCGTGCGTGATCGCGATCCATTCGGCGAGCGCGACCGCGCCGTGTTTTGTGACGGCGTACGGGGCGGTGCCCAGGTTGGTGAGCAGGCCTGCTGCGGATGCGGTGATGAGGAGGTGTCCGGAGCCTCGCCGGGTCCACCGGGGGATGAGATGACGACAGGCCTTCACGTGGGCGAGCACGTTGACGTTCCAGTTGGCGTTCCATTCGTCGTCGCCCAGTTCGACACCGCCGTTCGCCCCGATGCCGGCATTGCCCGCCCAGAGGTCGATCGGGCCGTGGTCGCGTTCGACCTGCTCGATGAGGGTGACGATCGCAGCCTCGTCGGTGACATCGATGCGGACGCCGACACCGCCGATCTCCTCTGCGACCGCGGCGGCGCCGACGCTGTCGAGATCGGCGACGTACACGATCGACGCGCCGTCGGCGGCGAAGCGCCGAGCCATGGCTCGGCCGATACCGCTTGCGGCTCCGGTGACGACGACGACTGCTCCCTGAATCTGCATGGTGCCGATCGTAGGCCCTTCGGGTCCCTCGACGGTTTTCCACAGGAACTCGGCGATCGCGTGTCAGAGGCGTGGTCTAGGGTGCGCCCATGATGGAAACGACCGATGTGGTTTCGGTGGCTGATGCGGTCGAGTTGATCGACAGCAACCTGAAGGATCTCCAGGGGCGTGAGCTCGTATCGGCAGCCGAGGTGGCCGATCTGCTTCTCGATCTCCGCATGCTGCTCGCCGCGGCGCAGGTTGAGCCGGCCCCGATGGGCTGAGCCGAACCGTCTAGGTCAGCGCGTCGGCCACCCGGCGCGCCACCGTTCCGAGCAACGCGCCCGCCACAATGCCTCCTGCGACATCGGAGGCGTGGTGGATTCGAACATGGATGCGACTCGTCGCAACGAGACCGGCCAGCGCGTACCAGGCTGCGCCACCACCGTTACGGCTCAGCATGGCGGCGGCAACCATCGCTGCCGAGGCGTGGCCGGATGGGAAACTCGACGTTTTCGGCTGGCGCAGGTTGTAGGGGCGAGGTGCGTCCTGCACCGGTCGACTCCGCTTGAACATCGACTTCACCGGCCCGTTGATCAGCGCTGACTCCACGCCGAGTGCGGCGCTGAGAGCGATGGCCACTTTGGGGTCGTTCTTCGCGATCGCCTGAGCGACACCGAGGGTGTGCCAGAGCACCGAGAAGTCGGCGATCTCCGAGGCGGTGTAGAAGATCCGGTCGATCACCGGGTTGCCTCGAAGGGCCTCCCAGGCATCGTCGAGAGCGTCGTCGAGTCGATCGATCGCGTCGGGCACACAGAGAGGCTATGGCCTTCCGCAGCGGGGGAGGTGTCGGGCGAGGGAGCGAGGACGCGCTAACGGTCAGCCGCTTGGTAGGCCCCGGCCCCGGTGAACATGCCGCGGTGCCAGCGACGCGGGGTCGCGATCATGGCCCGCGGGTAGTCCTCGAACATCCAGCGTGCGAAGTTGCGGCGGGTCCAAGCAGTGGCGCCCGTGGCCTTCAACGCAGCGCCCGCGATGGTCGGCTTGGCCAAGAGCGGGATGAGGATCCGGGCCATACGGTCATCAGCGATGAGTTCGCGCCGAACGTCGTCTCGGTACTGTGCACACGGTTCGTCATCGGCAAGCAGTGCCTCGGCAGCGAGTCGGCCGGTGAGAATCGCCTGTCCGATGCCCTCGCCAGTCATCGGGTCGGTGACAGCGGCGGCGTCACCGACGAACATGGTGCGGGGCCCGGTGAGCGGCACCCGCCCGACCCGGGCAGGGATCGGCCAGGCCTTGTGCGGCCCCTCCGGCCGGGCGTCAGGGCCGAGTGCTTCGCGGATGTGTGGACGATCGAGGAGATCAGGCCAGAGCGTCTTCATGTCCCCGACGCGGTAGTGCTTGCTGCCTCGCTGGATCCCGAAGCCGATGTTGGCCCGATTGCCGTTCAGCGGGAACGACCAGGCGTAGCCCGGGAGAAGGTCCTTTTCGAACCAGACGATGAGTTCGGAGGCGGCCCTCGGGCTGACGTTCTCGTAGTACTGCCGGAAGGCATGCCACTCGCCCCGGTAGCCGTCGACCGATAAGCCGAGGAACTTGCGAACAGGCGACCACATGCCGTCGGCGGCGATGACGTGCTTGGCCCGGAACGGCTGGTCGCCGAAGGTGAGATCGGCTCCGTCCTCATCCGTGGTCATCGCCGTGAGCTGCATGCTCTCGTGGATGACCGCACCATCGGTGCGAGCCATCTCGAGCATGGCGTTGTCGAGGTCGACACGGGTGGCAACCGCCGCGTGGTAGCCGTCACCCTCAGGCAGGGCGTAGCGACGCTCGGTTCCTCGGGGTGAGCGGATGACGACGTCGTCGACCCGCTGCCAGCTCGCCACCGTCGCAGGGTCGAAGCCGAGTGCTTCCAACTCGCGAAGCGCGAGCGTGGTGAGGCCATCGCCGCAGCACTTGTCCCGGGGAAATGTCGCTCGATCGAACACATGAACGTCGCGTCCTGCTCGAGCCAGAAGCGCAGCTGCGGTGGTTCCGGCCGGGCCGGCACCGATGATCGCAATATCGCCGTCGAATGACGTGGGGGGCATGCCCCGAATCTACGGGACGGTCGTCGACGGTGGCACCGTGGAGGTGGTGGTTGTGGTGGTTGTCGTCGTGCGGGCCGCCGGGTCGCTCGGGCTGCCATCACAACGCACCCCTTCTGGCCGGTAGAGGGCAAACACGGTGTCGGTCTCGGTGCGGCCGTCCTCGAGGTAGGTGCGGGTGCGTTCGGTGGTCACCCGAGTGCACGAGACGCCTTGGCGTCGTTCGGTCTGGCCGGTCTGCTCACCCTCGACCCACCGGGTGCCGTAGAGCGTGACCGTGATCGACGTTTCGTCGGTGGTGGGCCACAGCAGCACGCCGTATGGGGTGGTGTTGAGGATCTCAAGATCGACATTCGGGAAGTTCACGGTGGCTTCGCGGCCGTACGGATAGCGGCTGAGGTAGATCGAATGCGACTGGTAGTCACCGAAGTCGAGACCGGCGAAGAAGGCTGCGTTGAACAGTGTGGTGGCGTACTGGCTGATACCGCCGCCGACCGAGGTCGTGAACACGCCATTGGAGATCACTCCGGCATCGACGAACCCGTTCTCTCGGGTTCGGCGGCCGACATAGTCGTTGATCGAGAACTTGCCACCGGGCTCGATCACCGCCCCCTGGGTGAGTTCGGCGATGCGCTGGATGTTGATGTTGCGGGTCTGGTTCGGCTGGTAGTTCGTCGTGAACTCGCCGATCACCTCGACGATGCCGAGTGACTCGGCCCACTCGATTCCCCGTACATCGGGATCCTCACGGGGTCGGAGCTCCACGACCTGCTCGCCTGCCTCCATCGCCGCCAGGATTCGCTGCGGCGTGTCGAGCGTGCAGCAGACTGCGCCGGGGGAGGAGCCGACGATCCGAACGCGGCCGACGGCGTCGATCGTGAAGGCAGGTTCGTCGCCGGCCTCGCCAAAGTCGATGAAGAGGGTCTCGACCGTCGACTGCACGAGCTGCTCGTCAAGCGAGATCGTGGGTTCGTCGACGGTTCCGCCGAACACGAGCCAGGAGCGGAGTGCCGACTGTGAGATACGGCGTTGGATGGTGACCCCCGGGACCCGCAGCGCAATACCGTTCTTGGTGAGGCGATGGGCCTCGGCGATGAGCTCATCGGCCCCTCGGTCCATGGTCTCGCGGCCGGCGATCGGGATCTCGATGACGGCGGTGCCATTACCCCCGGAGACGGCTGCGTCGAGGACGCGGTCGCGGAGCTCGTCGGTGTCGACGATAGGCAACGAGGCGGTATCGGCTTCGACGAAGCGTCCGTTGACGAGTTCGAGCTGAGGAAGACCGAAGTCGAGGTCGAAGATCGAGTCGCTGCCCGACACGACCTCGGCCAGCACGTCGACGTCGATCGTGTAGTTGACGTCGAAGGAGCGGTTCTCGAAGAGTGAACCAATCCACCGGATCGGCTGCGACACGAGACTCGGACGCTCGGCCGCACTGGCGAGTGCCAGTTCGGTGTCGACCATCACACCGAGCTCGGCGGCGGTGACGGTGAGGCTGTTCGTGCCGTGCCGCAGCTCGACCGGGCGGTCCGTGAGACGTCCGTCGGTGAGCAGTTCGACAGCCTCGTCAATGTCGAGTCGACCGACCTCGACCCCCGAGATGGAGGTATTGCGAGCGATGTCGCCGCCGAGGATCTTGTCGTCGAGGATCCAGCCGGCGAAGACCGCCGCCACAACAGCCGCCACGGCCAGGAGAGCGTTGCGCATCGCCTGGAGACCTTACTGCGACACGCTTCTAGAAAAGCTTCAGGTTCGGCGACTCGATGCCCCGAAGCTCGTCGTAATCGACCTCCACCCAGTCGATGTCGCGATCAGCGGCGAGCACCTTTGCCTGCGGCTTGATCTCCTGAGCGACGAACACGCCCCGGACCGGGCGGAGGAGCGGATCCCGGTTGAGGAATTCGAGATAGCGCGTGAGCTGTTCGACACCGTCGATCTCTCCTCGCCGCTTGATCTCGACAGCCACGGCGACCCCCTCGGCGTCGCGACACATCAGGTCGACCGGGCCGATGTCGGTCGGGTACTCGCGACGTACGAGCTTGAGGCCGTCCTGGATCGAGGTCGGGTCGTCAGCGAGGAGTTGCTGCAAGTGCGCCTCGACGCCGTCCTTTTGCAGACCCGGGTCGATTCCCATCTCGTGGGCGACATCGCTCAAGACGTCCTCAAAGGTAATCGTGAGGACTTCGCCCTTGGGGCTGGTGACTGTCCACACGCCGGCCTCGTCATCCATGGTCAGACGGTTGGGTGCGTTCATCCAGTTGAGAGGTTTGTAGGCGCCACCATCAGCGTGGATCGCGACACAGCCGTCGGCCTTCACCATCACCAATCGGACGGCGGAGGGCAGATGAGCTTGGAGTCGACCGTCGTAGTCGACGGTGCACTGGGCCACCACGAGACGCACGCAGGCGACCGTAGGCGCGCACGCGCGGCCGCGCGCGGCACTGCTCCTGTGGAAAACGGTGCGCTCAGACGCGTTCCTGAAGACGTTTGCGAATGGTCTCGCGACGCTCCTGAAGCTCCCGATACGTCATCTTCTCGACGCTGCCATCGACACCGAACGCGGCCTTCATGCCGTCGGGGTCGAATGCGTACTCCTCCGGATCCATACCCACCTCGGCGGCCAGGCGAGCACCGTGGGTTGTGGCGAAGTACGTGGCGACGTGAGCGATCTCGGCGAAGAGATCGAGATCGGGGGCAAGGCGGGCGATGGCGCCGTCGAGGAAGACCAGGTTCTTCACGAAGAGCATGAGTTCTTTGGGCATGCGGGCGCCGTAGCCCAGGAGCGCCTTGACGACCCGCTGCAGTTCCTCGGTGAGCTGATCGGGTGTCATCGTGGTCGGGTCGATGACGTCGTCGAGCAGACCAAGGTCCTCGGCGACAGCCTCGAGGTCGGTGTCATCGGGGAGGGCGCCGAGGTCGCGCATGGCGGCGAGTTGATCGACGGGGTTGTTCATCATGCCCCCGATCAAGAGTCGGACAAAGGCGAGGCGACGGGCCTCACTCATGCGTCCCGTGATGCCGAAGTCGAGGAGGGCGGTCTTGCCGTCAGGGCGAACGTAGAGATTGCCGCCGTGGAGGTCGCCGTGGAAGATCCCGTGGATCAGGGCGCCTTCCATGAAGCCGATCATGCTGGCCCGCACGATCGCGTGGGTGTCGACACCGTGCTCTTCGTAACGCTCCATATCGTCGAAGCGGAAGCCGTCGAGACGTTCCATCACCAACACTCGACGGGTGACGAGTTCCGGGTGAGGGCGAGGCACCACGAACTGACGCTGATCGAGATCGGCGAACACCGCCGCCACATCGATCATGTTGGCGGCTTCGACTCGGAAATCGAGCTCCTCGCTAATTGTTCGGGCGAACACCTCGACCAACGCGGGCGGGTTGGCAAGCGACGCCACCGGGATACGGCCGACGAGGAACGGCGACAGCCACGCCATGACCCTGAGATCCTTGTGCACGAGGTCGTCCACCGTCGGACGCTGCACCTTCACGACAACCGGGGTGCCGTCGTGGAGGGTCGCGCCGTGGACCTGTGCGATCGACGCTGCGGCGATCGGCTCCCGTTCGAAGGTGGCGAAAACGGATTCGAGCGACGCTCCGAGGTCGGACTCGACGACTCGGCGAACGAGGTGGAATGGCTCGGCCGGCACTTGGTCACGGCAGGCGATGAATTCCTGCACCAGCTCGGTGGGGAAGATGCCCTCGCCGCTGGAGATGATCTGGCCCAGCTTGATGTAGGTCGGACCGAGTGTCTCGGCGCCGTGGCGCATGCGACGAGAGAGGTCGGCCCGGCTGTCGCTGCCCCCCTTGCGCCGTCCGAGTACAAACCAGGCGATGAGCGCGCCACCCAAGACTCGGACGACGGTGATTGCTCGACGGATCGGCGGCACCTTCGGTGGCCGGATCAGCGACGGCAGACGTCGGGCGGTAGCGGCACGCAGGGCGGTGACGTCGCCACCCCAGGCGGTGGTGGCGGGATCGAGATCCCATGGAGGCGTATCGCTGAACACGCCGAATTCGAGGTCGGTGGGGGAACCGGACATGCCCCCAGTGTGGAACGGCGTCACCAGCACGCCAACGCGGGCCGCCGTTGCGTTCGGCTCAGTGTTCGAACGAGGCGAGGGCGGTGAGGGCGGCGTCGGCGAGCTCGGGCCGACAGACCAGGAGATCTGGCAGGTAGACATCGCGCTGGTTGTAGCGCAGGGGCGATCCGTCGATTCGGCTCACGTGGCATCCGGCCGCCGCCGCGACCGCAACCGGAGCACAGGAATCCCACTCGTACTGGCCACCGCTGTGGGCATAGATCTCGCACTCGCCGCGGACCACCGCCATGGTCTTGGCTCCAGCAGACCCCATCTCGACGAGATCGGCCCCGAGCGCTTCGGCGAGACGCAGCGCAGCGACAGGTGGTCGACTTCGGCTGACGATCATGCGAGGGGTCGGGGCGCCGTGAGTCGGCAGCGTCGGAGCGTCGCCGGTGTGCAGCGTGACACCGAGTCCGGGCAGGGCAACGGCGCCCGCTACAGGTTCTTCGTCGACGACGAGTGCAACGTGCACCGCCCAGTCGGTACGAGGCACCTCGGAGAATTCGCGGGTGCCGTCGAGCGGGTCGACGATCCAGGTGCGCTCGGCGTCAAGCCGGGCAAGGTCGTCCTTGCCTTCCTCGCTGAGCACTGCATCGTCGGGCCGCTCCTCGGCGAGTCGGCGCATCAGCAATTCGTGGGCCTGACGGTCGCCTTCGGCTTTGAGCACGGACGGTGGAGCGTCTTCGGCAGTGAGTCGCTCGCGCACGGCGAGCAGGAGCTCACCTGTTTCGGCGGCGAGGTGGGCGGCGAGTTGGTGATCGTCGTGGGACACGCCGCGGACACTACACGGCCGGTCTGGAGGAACGCGACGACTCGCAGTCAGCCGCGAGTGACGGGCTTGTACTTGATGCGATGCGGACGCATGGCGTCGACGCCGTGCTCACGCTTGCGGTACTCGGCGTAGTCGGTGAAGTTGCCTTCGAACCAGCGCACGTGCGACTCGCCTTCGAAGGCGACGATGTGGGTGGCGACACGGTCGAGGAACCAACGATCGTGGGACACGATCACGGCGCATCCGGCGTAGGCCTCAATGGCATCCTCCAGCGCCCGCAGCGTGTCGATGTCGAGGTCGTTCGTGGGCTCGTCGAGAAGGAGCACATTCGCACCTTCCTTAAGCACCTTGGCCAGATGCACACGGTTGCGCTCACCGCCTGAGAGGTTGCTCACCAGCTTCTGCTGATCGGGCCCCTTGAAGTTGAACGACGCCACGTACGAGCGGCCGTGCATCTCTCGGCCGCCGACCTCGAGATGGTCGACACCGCCGGTGATTTCGTCGTACACCGTCTTCTCGGGATCGAGTGTTCGGTTCTGGTCGACATAGCCGAGCTGCACCGTGCTGCCGAGCCGGATCGTGCCCGAGTCGGGGGCGGCAACCGGATCGTTGGTGTCCTCGTACTCGTCGATCAGCATCTTGAACAGCGTCGACTTGCCGGCGCCGTTGGCACCGATCACGCCGACGATGCCGGCGGGCGGCAGGGTGAACGAGAAGTCGTCGATGAGGAGCTTGTCGCCGAAGGCCTTGGAGATGTTGTTGGCTTCGATGACGACGTCACCCAGTCGCTTGTTGGCGGGGATGACGATCGAAAGCTCTTCCGCTCTTCCTTCCGCGGCCTTGGACTCCTCGAGCAGCTTGTCGTAGGCGGCTAAGCGGGCCTTGCCCTTCGACTGACGGGCCTTCGGCGCCATGCGCACCCACTCGAGCTCACGCTTGAGGGTGCGGTTTCGCTTGTCGTCGTCGCGCTTCTCCTGCGCGATACGTGCTTCCTTCTGCTCGAGGAAGCCCGAGTAGTTGCCTTCGAAGGGGTAGCCGCGGCCGTGGTCAAGCTCGAGGATCCAGCCCGCCACGTTGTCGAGGAAGTACCGATCGTGGGTCACGGCAACGACGGTGCCGGCGTAGTCCTGGAGTGTGCGCTCCAGCCAGGCGACCGACTCTGCGTCGAGATGGTTGGTGGGCTCGTCGAGGAGGAGGAGGTCGGGCTTGGCGAGGAGGAGACGGGCCATGGCGACACGTCGAACCTCGCCGCCGGAAAGGTTCTCAACGCCCCAGTCGCCGGGTGGGGTGCGAAGGGCATCCATCGCGATCTCGACCGTGCGTTGGAGATCCCAGGCACCGGCGGCTTCGATCTTGGCTTCGAGGTCGGCCTGCTTGGCACCGAGTTTTTCGTAGTCAGCGTCGGGATCGCTCCAGGCGGCGAGCACCTTGTCGTACTCGGCGAGCATTGCCGCTGCGTCGCCCGCACCGTCCATCACGTTTTCGAGGACGGTCTTCGTCGGATCGAGCTCGGGTTCCTGCTCCAGCATGCCGACTGTGTAGCCCTCGCCGAGCTTTGCCTCACCGGTGTAGTCGGTGTCGATGCCGGCCATGATCTTGAGCAGTGTCGATTTGCCGGCGCCGTTCGGGCCGAGCACGCCGATCTTTGCCCCCGGGAAGAACGAAAGCGTGATGTCCTTGATCACGTCGCGGTTCGGCGGAATGAACTTGCCGACCTTGTGCATGGTGTAGATGAACTGACCTGCCATGCCTCGGAGGCTACCGAGGACGATTTGCGGTTCTGCCGGATGGCAGCGACAAGCCGAGGAAAACGGCGAGAGCCCCGGCCGAAACCGGGGCTCTCGATCAGCGTCAGAGACGAAGACTCAGCGGCGCTTCTTTGCTGCCTTCTTGGCTGGGGCCTTCTTTGCTGCCTTCTTGGCTGGGGCCTTCTTTGCTGCCTTCTTGGCTGGGGCCTTCTTTGCTGCCTTCTTGGCTGG
>Ga0255768_10000619_pt1 | contig 36615 bp, 39 predicted proteins | sample 071ome_33_FD_179983 | JGI IMG/M metagenome (GOLD analysis project Ga0255768, IMG submission 179983) | Coastal salt marsh microbial communities from the Groves Creek Marsh, Skidaway Island, Georgia - 071412AT metaG (version 2) | ecosystem: Environmental > Aquatic > Marine > Intertidal zone >... | reverse complement strand
CCTGCCAGCTTAGCTACCTGGACATTATTTTTTCTGGCTCAAGCTGGAGATATCTGGTCTACCAAAAGAGCCCTCGCTTACGATTGTGTATATGAAATGAATCCTTTATTACCAAGGGTACCTGAAGTTCGCGAAATGATACTTTTAAAAACCTTCATATTCGGTAATCTATTACCTGAGATAGACCGAAGAGGCTTAATTACAGATGAGGTTCTTATGCCTACAACAATAATAACCTCAATTGTAGTCCATAACAATCTGAAGGTATATGATAGAGCCAAGAGGAATTGCAGTAAAAGATAGGGGTAATTTCTTAAGTTATTGATTTTATTAGGAAAAATAAATCTCTATATAAATCATATACTTAGAGCAATATACACATAAGTTATTGATTTTATTAGAGAAAAAAGTTGAAAAAAAGTTGATTTAGGGGGTTTACAAGGGCCCCTAAATATGATAGAATACTCATGTATTTAATAAAAAGGACCCAAAAAATGGTACCAGTACTTATCAAAGGTCAGATTAAAAACAAAGCTACCGTACACGAATACGTACAGAACATAGCCAAACACCTAAAAATTTCTAGGTTCAAAAAACCTATTGTTATTACCTTCAGCAAAAAACTTACCGAAGCTTCAGGCCTATGCTCTTACGATTATGGAATCATCGAGATCGATATTTCTAAGGGTGAATTCACCTTCATGGAAATGATGCAGACCCTAGCACATGAAATGATCCATGCGAAGCAATTCCTCCGAAAAGAATTGGACGCCTCTCAAGGTCAATGGGCTTGGAAAGGTCGATCTGCAGAGGGATACAAATACAAGAACCAACCATGGGAAAAAGAGGCCTATCGAAAAGAGCTTCAGGTCTTCTCAAAATGCTTCCCATTCCACCTTCCATTCACCAACTAAACGTCACGAAAAAGTCACGAAAAGGGGGTTTACAAGGCCCCCGAGATTTGGTATAATAGACACATCTTGATAAGGAACTACATTATGAAAACATACACCGTTAAACAAATCACTTTTAACAAAGAAGAAGATGACATGCCTAACAAACTTGGTTGGGATGGCGCAGTCGCTCGTTCAGATAAGTGGAGGGCAAAGATGGACTATATGCACTTTCAAGACCGTGAAGGTGATATATTCAATAAGGACGATATTGCTCTCTATAACGATAAGTTCTTGGTCCAAGCCGAAAGCTTAGATCACGTTTTCCATCTAACCAATATGTGGAATGATTTGGAAAAGGTCCATATCTACGAACGTGGTCATTCAACTTCAGTTGGTGACATCATTGTTGATAATGAAACGAATAAGCACTATATCGTCGCTGGATTTGGATTCGACGAAATTGAGGTGGCAGCATAATGAAGTTTCTAAAAGAAATAACCTCTGATTGGAAAACAGATTATCGTGTTCCGTGTCATACCTATATGATAGAGAATCAGAAAATGGTGGGGTACATCAAGGAAGGTACTGACACTCCCTTTGTGTTCTCTAAGCCAAAGACTTTCGAACAACGTGGAAGAAAATTCGTGGAGGTATCTTTATAATGAAACACTTTTTTGGATTTTTAGGAGATTTGGTTACAGCTATTGCTAAGGTCATTGTTTGGATCTTCATCTGTGCCACAATCATTACTGTAATGGCTTATATAGGAGTTTGGTCATGAAAGGTTTAGTTTATTGTGATTATATTGCTGATTCAATTTCGAAATCTTTGAAGACACACGATCCAATGTTATCTAATGTGTCCTACCCTAAAATGGATTTAACCCCTGAGGGTTACTTTAAATCTACAAAGAAAACCATCTCGGTTGAGGACAAATATGGTACCCAATACAGGGTTACCGTTGAGTGCTTGGATGAAAAAAGTTGAGTTTTTTTCACCTAGGGGGGTTTACAAGGGGCCAAAAATTTGGTATAATATACAGGTAATTTAAAAAAAGGAGTAAGTTATGGAATTCGTAGTTAGTACACAATATCTCGAAAATTATGGGGCTCACTGTGAGGATGGTAAATTCTCATCTGGGAATTCTTATTGGAAATTCAAAAACGGTAGCGACTATCTTGTTACTGGTTTGGATCGACCTCAAGATGCTATGGCATTCGTGATGGCTGCTTTCAGCATCAACACCATTGCTCAAAAAGAGTTTCCAATTGGTGTTCAAACCTTGTCTGAATGGCAAGACCAAATTTCGGAATATTCAGAGGACTATCAGCAGTTCCTCTGTGAAAGACTTATTCCAGTTAATCCTAGTAATATGAATATGAAGGAGGCAGCGTAATGGCAGATTCATTTGACGAAATAATGGACTTTCTGAAGAAAGAAAAAGAAGAAATGGCTTTTCAGAAAACAGTTAAGAAAATCTATAGCAAACCTGTTCGTAGTTATAACAAGCTTACGAAGACTGTAAAAAAAGCAGCTCATCAAGCTCCATCTTCTTTGGAATGCTTTAAGGAAGAAAACATGTACTACACTGAGAAAGAGACTCAGAACTATATCCAAGGTACTTCTTACTACGAAACTTATCAATCCATGAAGGATGAGTGGAACTAATGGATAGTGTTACACGTAGGGCTATCGCGCTTCGAAATGCGAAGAAGAATGCTAAGAATCCAGAGTTCAAAAAACTTTGGGATCAGAAACTAAGAGAACTAATAGCAAAGGCTGGGGGTAAGAATGGGTCAGTATGAATATGAAGTAAACAGACAAAGACTTCGTCTAAAAGCAGAAGAGTGGGCTAAGGGTGTAAAATCCTTACATCTTTTTAACACTCATATAATCTCTTCAATGTGGTATGAAACTAGGCCAGAGGATGGTAATGTAACTGACATTGAATATAACGATGGTTCTATTATTCGAACAATCTCATCAAGTGGTGAAGTTGTTACAATGAAGGAACCGAAGTCAATCGAAGAAATCATGTACGATTACCAAAGTAATCAAGCCGATATCCAAATGACTCATGAAAGAAAGAAACAAATGGAGTTATCCTTCTAATGGGTATGACTAGCTTCTATATGGGTTCTCTACGCTACGGACCAACTGGTAAGCGTCGTAAGAAACATGCAGCAAATCCTGTTAAGAAAAAGCCAGTGGAATTTAAAACAATGGAATATAAACCATCCACTTTGGAACTTCTAAGGCAAGAACAATCCAGGCAGTATAAGTCTCTCATGGAAGAAGCTGTAAAGAATGGGACATTCTGTAAGATGGGATCTGGTAAAGGTGATCGTAAAGAACCTATAAAATATACAGGAACTCTCATCAAAGGAATTGCTACGATGCATAAGTCGAATGCAGTTCCAGTAATTAATCAAGAACAAGCAACAGAAATATCAAGGATGGCACGATAATGGATTTTATTATAGGATTAGTAGTTATCACAATAGGACTTTTATTTGTCTATGTAGGTGCTCATATGAGTGAGGAAAAAAGACAAAAAAAACATATCCCACTTGCTTGGGAAGAAGGTGGATTTTTAAACAATGTGATTAAGGGAAAAAAATGATGAACCTTTCAAAAAACTATATTACTCTTTCCGAATTTTATAATGGAAAGCTAAAAGCAGAAGTTGTTCGAAGCACAGGAGAGAATCATGTTTATGGTATTCGTATGTATGATTCAGATTGTTGCTTAGGACTTGAATGGTATGAAGGACATAGTGAGGAATATGCAGAAAGCGCTGCAGAGAACTATGTTGAAGGAATTAAGAAATATAAAAGGGAAGACGGATTAGAATAGTTTACGTAAACCCCCTTTGTGGCATCCCTTACTCCTTATCAAAAAGTCCACTTAGGGGGTTTACTTTTAATTTTATCTACGGTATAATATACGTATGGCAAAAGAAAACAAATTAAGAACTACATTAAGAAAGAATAGGATAACTCTGGACGACAAGTATGTTGGTGCAGAGCCTATTTTTAATCCTGGAGAAACCCCAACCGACGAAGTTAAAAGAGGTAATGTATGGCAAAAGTCCATGAATTACTACAACTATCATTATAAGCCAAAGGACTATGTTCCATACTGTATTCGATTTGCTGAAGAGGTACTAGGATATAAAAAGAAAGATATCTTAGCTCTAAAGAAATTAAAAGATTGGCAATTCCTAAAGGTAAAAAGTGCAATACTCCATTTTAGGGGTTGGGAAAATAATGAAAGAGATCTAGAATTTTTTCGTGAAGCATATTCTGAAATATTAGAAAAAGCGAGGACAGTCGTAGAGGAAAAGAAAGAGGAGCAAAAAAAGAAACCACCTCAGATCTCTCCTGTAGAAAGAACACGAAGAAAAGTTATTGATACAGTCTATGGGGACTTCCAAGAAGAAGTTGTTGACCAATGGATTGATGGTAATTATAAAATTAAGTTCGATATGTACAACAAATTCAAACTTGCCGGTCTTAAGTCTAACGCCATTAATATGGTAAAAGATATGATTCAGCTTGATTATGAAGTTCTTAGTGACGCGTATAACAAAACCTGTGATCAAGCTGTAGAAGCTTATTCGCATGTATCTAAACCCCAACTGAAATCAATGATTAAAACCCTAGATGAAGCCTTCTCTGATCTTGAAAGATTAAGAGATTCATTTAAGGCTACAAGAATACCAAGAGCGAAGAAGCCGAAAGCATCCGATAAGCAAGTCATAAATCTTAAATATAACAAAGAAGATCTCGAATCTAAACTAACATCAATTAATCCTGTTCTTATACCAGGTAATTACAGGTTGTTTGTGTATAACGTAAAGCAAAAGAAACTCACTGAGTATATCTGTGATAGAACTAGTGGATTCGAAGTAAGTGGATCAACCCTTAAATTCTTTGATCCTAAGATGAGTAGAACTACAACTTTACGTAAGCCTGATGAGATTCTACCTCAGATTCTAAACAAGACTGCAAGACAGATTGAGAACATCTGGGGAAATCTTACAACTAAAATATATCAACCCACAGGAAGAATCAATTCTGACTGTATACTACTAAGAGTGATGGATGCTTGAAGATAAGATAATGACAAAGAAAAGGTTCTCTGAAGCCGTAGAAACTTTAGTTGCAAAGGAAGATATGTCTTATATAGATGCTATGACTTATTTTGTTGAGTACCGAAAATTAGATTTTCGTAATGTACCAAAGCTTATGACTGATTCATTGAAACAAAAAGTCGAAGCAGAAGCAAAAAGAAATAATCTATTAAGAGAAAAGAAAGGAAATACACTACCTGTATGACTGATCCATATGAAGCCTATAAAGTTTATAACTCAATCAAACTTCACTTTGAAACAGATACATATGATGCAATAAAATATAATTTCAAAACCCAAATCACACCACAATCTTTTTTCAAACGTAAGGATAAATATTTTTTCGCAAAGGTAGCAAAGAACTATGGTAAAGACCTTGTTCATTATTTCGTTTCTAACTTTGTTCGTGGCTCTTCTTATATTGGCGAGATGCTTAATGAAGGGGGCGAACAAAATTACAGAGACCATAAAAAAATCAGAGAGTCAATACACAGAACATTCGAAGTAGATATTAATAAGTTAGTTGACTTAGGATATGATTTCGATAAATACTTTATATCAGACGATGGACAACATCCGATGATAGTAAAAATATGGATGCAAGAAGAGATCAGTCTAGAGACTGTTGTTATTCTAAATTCCATATTAGGGTTTGTACCAAGGGAATCCAAAAAGATATCTGAAACCATTATATGGCCAGACATCAAGAGGAAGATTGAGAAGTATACACCCTTTGTAGATTTCAATAAGGATTCATGTTTAAAAATCCTTAAAAAGAGGTTTACATAAATGTTATATTATGATATAATGTATAATATTATGCGTAAGTGGATAATTCAGTAAATACAACGGAGAAAAATATGTCATTTGCAAACTTAAAGAGCACCCGAGGCTCGTCAATCGACAAACTCGTAAAAGCTGCAGAAGCAGTATCCTCACCCAAAACCGAAACAACATCTTATGAAGATGATCGCTTTTGGAAACCAACCAGAGATAAGGCAGGAAACGGTTATGCCGTAATCCGATTCTTACCCGCAAAAGAAGGTGAAGATCTTCCTTGGGTAAGATATTGGGATCATGGGTTTAAAGGTCCTACCGGTCTATGGTATATCGAAAACTCCTTAACTTCTATTGGGCAGCAGGACCCAGTCTCAGAGTCAAACACTGTACTTTGGAACTCTGGCCGTGATGAGGATAAGGCTATTGCTCGTGAAAGAAAGAGAAGACTACATTATGTTTCAAATGTGTTGGTAATTTCTGATCCTGAAAATCCTCAGAACGAGGGTAAGGTATTCTTATACAAGTTCGGTAAGAAAATCTTTGATAAACTAATGGATCAGATGCAACCTCAATTTGCCGACGAACAACCAGTGAATCCATACGATTTCTGGGAAGGCGCTGACTTTAAGATCAAAATCAGAAAAGTTGATGGTTGGGTAAACTATGATAAGTCAGAGTTTAGCTCTCCAGCATCATTGTTTGAAGGGGATGAATCAAGACTCGAAGAGGTATACAATAAGCTATATTCTCTTCAGGAGTTTGTAGATCCTAAAAACTATAAAACATATGATGAACTCAAAGCAAAGCTGAATCGAGTACTTGGAGTCGATGCAGGAGTTTCAGCAGAAATGCCTGAAATGAAATCAGTAACTGTAAACGTTGTTGATGATTCACCCTTTGAATCTAATGAATCATTAGATTCTGATTCCGGTGATGAGGACGACACTCTAAGCTATTTTGCTAGGTTAGCGAAAGATTAAAAACCCTCACGGTTTTTAGGGGTGCTCGGCACCCCTTTTTTTAGTGTTCAACATGTGGACAAAGGTATCTTATAAATAAGATAATTGGGGATAAAGTTAACCTTTATCAGAATTAACCTATGCATAGGAGAATATAATGAAAGCATTATTTTCTATATTCGTCGGATTGGTTTTTGCTGCTAGTTGCGCATCAGTAGGAGCAGTCATTGAAGGCGGTAAGCAATTCACCACAGGTGTTGTTGATGGGGCTGTTCAAGGTTCCAGAACAATCGTTGGTGCAGTAGCTGATGATGTTGTTTCTGTTGCAACAGTTGCAGTTGATACTACCGTAGGTGTAGTTGATACAGTTGCTGATGAAGTTGACAAACAAACTGACGAATTGCAAGAACCAAAAAAGGATTAATCCTTTTCTCACGCAGAGGGAAAAGGCAAGATAATGAAATCGATATTAAGGTATTAATTAAACAAATACAAGAATATTGTTCTGAGAATCCTGAGGAATGCGAATATTAAGGAAAGGGAGCACTAAGCTCCCTTTTTTTTACCTTGTTTCTAATGCTTCGACTGTTCTACTTGGTGTTGGTGTAGCAAGGGTGTATTGATCTCCACCTCTTGTGTCTCCACCTCTGACGTTTGATATGTTTGTTATTGGAGGTATAGTTACAGAATCTGCTTTGAGCTCTACGTTTTCTGCTGAGATAGACATAAGGTTCGAACCCGTAGAACTTGATGTTGAATTCATAGTTTGTGATCCATCGCTCATCGAAAGAACATTTCTTAATCTCTCAATGTGCATTGCCGCAGTCTCTGTTTCAGTTCCTAAATTAGTTAATCCTTTTAGCTCTATATCGTTACCAAGACCAGGTATACTTACGTTACCACCTAATAGAATAGATTCTAAATTACTAACTCCTCTTCCTAGGTTTTGAGAGAATTGATATGCATCAAAATCAATTGTAATGTTCTCAAACTTCTTCAAGGAATCGGCAAACCTTTCAAATGCTGCAGCACCTTCATCAATTCTAGATGCGTTATCTGCTATAGTTAAAGCTGTTTCTACTGGACCTTCTTTCCCTGAGAAAAATTCTAGTAGTGCTGCTCCTGCTTGTCCTAATGCTGCAATCCAGGATCCTGTTCCAAATGCACCAAGTCCAATTCCTAACTTACCAAGAGCTTCCATTGCAGTATCAATATTTCCTATATTTTCTATATCACCGATACTTAATAACGTTTCTACTTCTGATTTAATATGTTCAGCAAACGATCCAGATCCTTCTTGTTTTGTTAATTCGTAGAATGCCTGTGCTCCTGCAGCTGTTCCAGATCCAATTCCAAATGCTCCTAACCCTGTTCCTAACCCTGTAAGAGCAAGGGTAACTGCACCACTATCTTTTAATAGTTCTAAATTACCTCCTGCAGAATCACCAATTGAAAGAAGAGTGAGAACGTTATTCTTAATAGTCTGAGCCCAATCTTCTTGACCTTCAAATTTAGCTATAGCTTGTGCTGATGCACCAGCTGCAGTACCAAGGGCAAATATACCTAAACCTACGCTTAATCCTGTAAGTGCAAGTACAAGAGTTCCTGTATCACCCAAAACATTTAGATTACCCCCACCGGAATCACCAATTGATAATAATGTTAATACGTTGTCTTTAATAGATTGTGCCCAATTCTCTTGTCCTTCGAACTTAGCTATAGCTGTAGCAGTAGATGCTCCAGCTGATCCAACTGCAAATGCTGCAAGTCCAATCCCTAATCCTGTAAGTGCAAGTGTAAGAGTTCCTGAATCACCCAAAACATTTAAATTGCCTCCGCCTGAATCACCAATTGATAGTAGGGTCAACACATTTTCTTTAATTTGTTCTGGCCATCCTGGAGTTTCGAATCGAGTAACAACTGATGCTGCACCAGCGCCAATTGCAAATGCTGCTAAACCAACTCCTAATCCTCCAAGGGTAAGAGCTAATAATCCTGCCTCTCCAAATGCTTTGAGTGCACTTCCTTCCCTAGCAACTAATTCATCACCAATAGAGAGTATAGACATAATGTTATTTTTAATCTTCTCCCCATCCATATCATTAATTTCACCAAGGAGATATCCTCCTCCAGCGAGTAGTGCACCTATACCAGCTGCTCCAGCACCAACGCCAAGTCCAGCACCCTTCAGAAGATCTCCCGCACCACTTAATAATCCAGGACCACCGCCTTCTCCCCCTGAAGAGGCTGGGGCAGAAAATCCTTGTGCAATTGAGTCTCTAATATCTTCAAAAACCTGCATCCTTTCCATTTCTTTTTCATTCTCATCACCCTTTGAAGCCTCTGCAGATTTCACCATAGAGTCTAAAGTTTCCTTTATACTCGTATTAATCTTTTTGGTTTCTAATAGATGTCTTCGAGAATTTCTAGAATGGTCATCTGTTGATTTAGATAGCTCATTATTCTTAGCCATCTGCTCAATCAGTTGTTGGAACTTATCCTTTTTCTTTTCTCTAGGATCTTGTGGTTTTTGATCTTCAGCCATTTCTTATGCCCTATTTTTTAGTAAAAGCCTGAGCACCAAAGAACGCTGCAACGATTGCTGCAACTGAAACGAAGTACGTTGCTGCCATATCACCGAGAATATCTGATGCCTTTTCTAATCCAAATAAAGATGCTAATACTACGGCAAATGGATATAATAACATTCCAAAAAGTGCAAACCATGCCATAGAGCGTTGTGCATCCCTCATTGCATCCATATCTTCGAGTTCTTTTCTTCTGAACTCTAAGTACATTCTTTCTTCTTCTTTCGATACTTTACCATCTCCGTTTGTATCAGCCGGATGATAATTACTTTTAACTTCTTCTGTCATTTATAACCCCTTAAAGCCTTTTTTCGACTTTATCTTTTGGTTTTCTTCTTCAATGTACTGTTGTAGAAGCGCAATGTATATCTGTCTCTCCCATGGCATCATCTCTTCTAACTCTGTCAAACTATACCTATGGTGTTGCATTAAGGCAAAGTTAGTTTGATAATAATTTGTTAAGCTCTCATGCGAGAGACCTATGAAAAAAAACTGTTTAGACCCTTGAGCTCAAACTCGTTTTCCTCTTTACAGGACTCACACTTAAACTTACTGCCATATACTATAGCTGGAGATTCTTTAAAGAATCCCTGGATTTTTCTAAATTGATCACCACTAAGGGTATCAATAAAATCAAGGATAGACTCTTTCGATTCTCCTGAAACATCATAAACATTGTCTTCATCAAAGATGGTATCCATACAACTACCAATTATTTCCATTACACCTTCAACAGAATTTAATTTTTCTGGATTCACACCTTGTAGTGTCTTTACTGTGGGATATCTCATCTTCACACCAACACCGGTTTTTTCATCCAACATAATAACTCTGTCTTGATCTAGGTTAGACACATTAACATCGTCAACATTAACTGTTACTGGTGTCATATGATCACAAGACTTACATTTAATCTTGATATCCATATTCTCACCAACAGACTTACCGCGTAAGTCTAAGAACAGTTTCTCAATGTCAAACATTGTTAATTCGTCCATATCATCAATATCATAACAAGACTGAATAACATCCTTCACTGCATTCGAGATCTGAACAACGTCATTTGACTCTAATGCTATCATTAATACCTTTTCCTCTTTTACAAGGTAAGGTCTCATACTTAATTTTTTCCCAGTAGACGGCAAATTTACCGAATAACGAGGAACATTCAACTTTGGTAATGCCATTATATTCTCCTATATTATATTATCGCATCAATTACTGCTCGAATAGCACTTCCTGTACTACTGAGCGGTCCTTCTGGGACCCAATTATCGTAACTCAATTGCACTGTTACCTTTTGTACACTATTATCAGATGTATTATTTAATTCAATTGCCTGTAATGATGTAGGAAAGGCGTTTTCTAATTTCACACCGTACACTGGAACATCATCATGGTCTAATTGTTGAATAATAACATCTGTAGTGAATTCTTTTTTATAGGATAGTCTATAATTTTGATCTATTATAGAACCCATCCAATCATCAAACAAAACCTTCATAGAATAATCGTTTGTAAGAAGGAATGTAAGACTAACATCCTCATTTATAAATGTATAAGGAATTTTAACTGATTGTTTGTGTGCCATATAATCGTGAGTAGTGATTTGTCTTCCAGGTAATTGTGCACTCTCACAAAGCAAAGATATATCTCTCGGATCATTGATCAGATTCTTTACATTAAATCTTCCACCAATTAAAGATCCGATAATAGCCTGAGGATCTAGATTTAACAATGAAGCCGAAGGAGGTGTAAAGATTACATTGAATCGATTTGTCTTCGCGAGACCTCCTTTCTTGGATATAATCGCTTTCATATCTTCTACTGTGTTTGCCATTTTTATCCTCTCGCGATACGTACTGAATCTGACCAGACCTTTCTCTTATCAGATTTCTTAAACTGTTCTACTGGTAAGAATATTGCTATCTCCCATTCCGACATCGGAACACGAGCGAATCTAGACTTTACGTGACTACTTAAATAATGCTTAAAGCAAGGCTTAAATTCTTTATACTTACGAGTCTTTGCAAGTAAATCATATCTCATTCTTAATCTTGTTTTATCTGTTACGTTCTTAGGAGCTGTTTCCATTAAAGCATCCAGGAATTTTGCTCTTACATTATAGTTCAAATAATGGAGATTTAATCCGTGGAATCCACCTGGTGCTGGTTGTATCATAATGGTAAGAGGAAATCTATCATAATAAGGTAGTTCTTTTTTCATCTTTGGATCATAGAAATACATGTACATGTTACCCCAAACTGTTCTATCAGTCTGTTCTAATCTATCATCCTTCAAGAGGGTTGTTCTAGGAGGTACTCTCAGATCTTGTACCTTGTTTTGGAACCATTTACGAGATCTTGTTGTCCTAGACTGTATTCCTGCTCGGAACGCTTGTGCTTGTAGTGTGTCAAATAAACTTGCCATAGTACTATTTATATTAAGATTTCAGTAGTTTGATGCCTAGATTCTTTAAAGTATCTTCGGTCCAAACCTGGAACTTCCAACCTTTATGGTCTGCATACTTCTGAGCAGCATTCCATTTATCATTGTTCTTAATATAAGTCATGACTTCATTGATATATCTCTTGGTCTTTCTCTTGGGTTGTTTTGGGGGTTGTGTCTGTTTTTTTGGCTTAATTTCCACAAGAATAATCTCTTTTGTGTCTAATTCCACCAATAGATCAACGTAATATCTGTGTATACGATTGTCTATTTGACACTTATATGGTACAACAATCTCTTCTGAGTTCCATCTCTTCACTCTTGGATTGTCCTCGCACCATCTGAACACTTGCCTTTCCCATAACGATCTGTATACAACTGAATCTGGATTGCCAAGGTACTTGGATTTATTTTTAATTGTATATCTTCCTTTGTAACTCATATAAATAATACCATAAAGTTTAACTATATTTATACGGAGAAAGAATGGCTGAACAGAATGAAGAAACACCAATATTGGTCTTTCCAGCTGATCTGAGATCGAAAGTTTCAAATGGAAGTCCTCACGTAAGATTCTCTCTTATCAAAAGAGGATCTCCAGAGAAGAAGATTGTTCACCTATACATGCCTCAGGGGGTTTCATTTCCTGATGCAATGGACTATGGAACACTCGATCTAGGACTGATTGGTGGTGCAATTAGTGTTGTAAGTGAATTCATGGAAACAGGATCAGTAAGTGGTACAACATCAGATGCAATTGCTGCTTCTCTCCAGGCAAATATATTGGGATCAGTTCTTCCAGGAGGAGTAGTTACAAACTTAGCTACAGGTGCTGCTGCAGGTGCTAGTGCCGCTGCGGGTGCAAACGCAAAGGGTGTTGCACTTAATCCATATACACAAATGGCATTCAATTCTACCCAGGTCAGAACATTTAACTTAAACTTTAAACTCATTGCAGAGTCAGAAAAAGAATCAAAAACAGCAAAAGACATAGAGAATTTCTTCCGTAAGAACATGTATCCACTGAAATCTGGTAAGCTTTCTTTGGAATATCCTGCGACATTCCAGATAGATTTCTTTTATGGATCAAAGAAAAACGACTATCTTCCTCAGATATTCGAATCTTTCTTGACATCTTTTAGCACAACTTATAACAGTACATCAAATTCTTTCTTCCGCGGAGGTGCACCATCAGAGATCGACATGAGTCTTTCATTCCAAGAAACAAGAGCACTTACGAGAGCAGATATATACCCAGAAGACCCAGCAAATGAAGATGAAGAAGGAAACAGTGAAGGAGGAGATATCTAATGTCATTTTTTCGTCAATTTCCCAAGGTTGGATATGATCTGAATCGAAACGGTGTACTCCAGAATGTAGTCAACATCTATCGATCCGTCAGACCATTACAAAACTTTGTAGACAACATTTCAGCATACAAGTACTACGAGATCAAAAATGGAGAAAGACCTGACATTGTCTCGCAAAGAATCTATGGAACACCCTCGTATTACTGGACATTCTTTATCATTAACGAATATCTTCACGATGGACTTGCTGCATGGCCAATGTCACAGGAGAATCTTTTCTCATATATCGAAGAAGAATATAATGGCTGGGTCGTGAATACGAGACCAGATATTATCAGAAACACAGACCAAATTGTCATTGATCATCGTGATTCTCTCTCAGGAAGATTCCAGATTGGAGAAGAACTCCGTGGATCAATCTCAGGCGCTCGAGGAACACTCGTACAGAAGAATCTCGATCTAAATCAATTAGTGATACAAGACACAACAGGTTCTTTTATTGGTGATCCTGACTCAATTAACTTATCAACCGAGCTCGTAATTGGGCAAACAACTGAAGACTCAGTGTCTACATACCAGGCTTTCCGATATGCAGATGCACCACATCATTACTTCTTAACTGGGGACGAACACGAAAGACCAGAGTCCAATGGACTATTCTTTCCGGGTGCAGTACCTAATTCGCAACTATCCTATGTTTCGAATAGAGATTATCTCTTTCACTTGAATGAAGAACGCTCTCGTATGCGTATCATCGATCCGAATTATGTAGACATATTCCAGGATCGTTTCGAAAAGGTATTGAACTCAAATGGCTAGACAAACATCCAGAACAGTTACATTTCCTGATCAGCAATCCGCTGGACCACAGGCTGTTACACCAACATCATTTGTCATACAAGAAGTCAAAATGGTGGCAAACAATGGTGAAAGCTTCGAATTTACCGATCTCGTACAAAAAATTACAGTTCAAGAAAGCCTTTACAGAGGATCTTTGGACGTCGATGTATATGTGTATGATGCTGTAAACTTCTTAGAATCAGTGAAGATATCCGCAAACGAGGAGATTTCTATCTTAATTCAGCGCTCTGAATCTGGAGATTCGAAGAAATTTGACATGAAACTGAACATTGCGGAGATCATGCACTACTCAAAACCGAAGCCCGGCGCCCAGATTTACGTCTTAAAATGTATCTCTCAACACGCATTTCTGAACTCTTTAATACAGTATAATCGTTCTTTCAAAGGTTCGATTGGTAACGAGATCAGTAAAATATGTAAAGATATCGGTATATCAGATGACAGAAAACATGTGAATACAGAGTCAAAAGAGGTGATTCAGGGAATATATCCAAAACTGAGACCATTACGAGCAATACAATGGCTAACCCGTAACGCCTTTGACGATGATACACCATTCTTCTTCTACGAGACACTGAAAGGTGGTGTATACTTCGATTCATATAAAAGCATGGTCGAAAAGGAAGACTTTGGCACCTATACACACTCACCATTCTTCGAAACCGAACAACAAGTCGGTACATCAGAAGGATATGAAGCAGAAAAGTATAAAATACGTAAGATTGCCTCATCATATAACAACTCACAATTCATTTCATCTGCTGAAGGTGCCTATGCATCTACAGTACATACACTCGATATTGCAAAGAAAGAGTATAATACATACAAATATTCATATGATAACTCTATACAAAAGATGAATAACGAGGATCCTTACATCAAAGAGATGAAGTTCAAAGGCTCTTCTCTCTCAGATTATCCAGAAAGTAAGCAATATTTCATCTCATTAAACAGTAAATCCTTTGGAGATACACTCAAAAACTATCATTCTCCATGTAATCCTACAATACATAAGGCAGAAGCACATATGTCATGTATCGATGGCATTACACAAACGATCATATTACCAGGTGATTTCGATATCGAAGTCGGTGTACCAATCTATCTAGAGATACTGCGTACGGAATTTCGCGAGGAAAATTCGAATTTAAAAATCGACAAACTGTTGTCAGGAAGGTACCTCATCATTAATATAAAACATGTCTTTGATACGAAATATTTAATTGAATGTGAATGTAAAAAAGACTCCTTTATAACTCCTTTAAATGATATAGTAGATAAGATAGAAACAGAAGCAAATGAAGTAATAGTGGAGGAAGGAACATAATGAAAAGAAGTGATGATCAGTTTCTCTCTGGGAGATTCGAATGGTTTATTGGTGTAGTAGAAGATATAAATGATCCGGATAAAATAAACAGAGTACGTGTACGTTGTTTTGGTTATCATACAACAGATACAAATAAGATCTCTATAGATTCTTTACCATGGGCAACAGTAATGATGCCTACTACATCTGCATCATATAAAGGTACTGGATCAAATCATGAGTTAATGGTTGGTTCATGGGTGGTAGGATTCTTCCGTGACGGACCAAGTGCACAAGATCCGATTATAATGGGATCAATTGCAACACAAACAGATGGTGTTACAGATATACCTACAGAGACACAAGACAATTACCCAAATCGTAAAGTACATAAGACCGCGGCGGGACATACGATTGAAATGGATAATACAGAAGGATCAGAAGAGATTAAAATAGAACATTCGTCTGGTTTATCCCATATAACATTTAATACAGATGGAAGTATATCTGTAATCGCCCCGGTGATATATCTCAATGGCAAACCAAATTAGTCTACCTTGTAACGGTACATTATTACCAACCAAAGCGGATTTGGTAAACATCTTTACACAGATTACATCTCTTTCTGTGGACCTTTCACTCGAAGAAGAGATAAGAGATCAAGTACAAGAAATATTAGATCAAATAGAATCTTTATTAGGGAATTGGCCGATCTCTCTTTCTGATCCAATATATGGTACACTGAAGATACCTGAATTGGAATGGGAAAGAAGAGTAACAGCAATGTTACAAGAATATCATTTATATGTTCAGGTAAGGATATTAGAATTAATAGATGCAATCATACCAATAGACTTCGAAATTCAGGTGGGGCCCGGTTTGAGTGTAGATATATTGAGACTCTTCTCAGACCCGGGGTATAGGGCCACTCTCAAAAATCAGATATGTGATGATTTAGATACATACTATTCTCTGCTTGTACCGTCAGATTTTCGTACGTATGCTGGAGAGTTCGGCATTGATTCTTCTGATATACGTTGTGAGATTGCCTGGTCTAACCTAATGGGTAAACTGAATGTTTCTGCCCTTGGTGTATTACATAATATACTTGGTGCAGTCATTGATAAGTTTAAGGTGATATGGGATGCATTAGATCTACCTGAACTACCTGACCTTGCTGCCATTGATGTTGAATCCCTTGTAAGAGAGAAGATTGAATCTTTGAGAGAAGATCTGAGAAATGCTCCTGATGATCTGAAACAAGAGATAAGAGATCAAATAGAAAGTTCTTTACTTGAATTACAAATAGGTCCTTTCTCTCTCGAAGAGATTATAGGTGGTTCAATTGAAGATAAGATTGTTTCTTCTGAAAGAAAGATTGATCGCTTCTTAGAAGGATTAAGAGACTTTGGTCAGAATTGGCCGAAGTATCTCTTATTGAAGTGGATGGAAACTGTGAAGAAGTTCTTTGATGCGATTGGCCTGGGGGCCCTGTTTGAGTGGGTGACATTTGACTGGTGTGACTTCCTCGGGGTTATAGGCTTTCCCCGAACAATATCGCTCCCGGACGGCATTACAGTTTCTCTTCCGGAATCCTTTTCCGGCGCTTTAGAATCGGGTGAAGGAATCGCCGACGCGGTTGAGAATTATATCAATCCGCCTGCTGAAGGATCATAAATAATACTATGGCATCAAGTACTATACAAATATCAGACTCTTCTGGCGTAATTGGAGATACCCAGCGCGCCAAGGTCGTGGCGAAGAAGAAAGAATGGAGTGATCTGGACCTTTCCCTAAAGCTTCATCCAATCCGTAAGGATATAGTACCGCTAAGGGATGAAAAGGCAGTAAAGAACGCTGTCAAGAATTTAATCTTAACAAACTTCTATGAGCGACCTTTTCAAGCAGCCACCGGCGCTAACCTCCGAGGTTTACTCTTTGAGCCCGCAGATGAAATTACAAAGCTGGCTCTTCAGGAATCGATTCAGAGAGTATTACAGGACTATGAACCAAGGGTAAGATGCAAAGGTGTCTACATCAATGATTTAAGTGATCAGAATGCATATCATATACAAGTAAAATTTTTAATTAAAGAATATGACTCAAATGAGAATGTTGAGATCGTATTGAGAAGGTTACGATAATGGCTACAAATTTAAATGTAACAGAACTAGACTTCGATCAGATTAAACAGAATCTGAAGAACTATTTAAAAACACAGACTGAATTCAATGACTATGACTTTGAGGGCTCTGGCCTTTCTACGTTATTGGATGTGCTGGCTTATAATACACATTATAATGCAATCACAGCCCACTTCAGTTTAAATGAGGCTTTTCTGGACTCAGCTCAGATCCGCGGTAATGTAGTCACCCGCGCTAAGCTATTGGGATATGTTCCACGTTCAACATTAGCACCAAGAGCCACAGTTCGTATCGTAGTCGATGTCAGTACAGAGACAGGAACTATTCCTACAACTCTGACACTGAATCGTGGAACAAAGTTAACCTCAATCGTTTCTGGTACAGAGTATCAGTATGTGGTTTTAAATACACAGACAGCAACAATCTCAAACGATACATTTACATTCAATAATGTCGTCATTGCAGAAGGCTCTTATAAGACAGTGAAGTACAGAGTGGACAATGACATTGAGAATCAGAAGTTCCAACTCAACGACTCAGATGCAGATACTTCTACATTGAGAGTACGTGTCCAAGAGAACCAAGAGTCTACTTCGTTTGACATCTATACAGTGTTTGAATCTCTTCTGAATGTTGATGAGACATCAAAGGTATATTACCTACAAGAGAATGCAAACAACTACTATGAAATCTACTTCGGCGATGGTGTGACTGGTAAGAAACCAACAAACAACAACATCGTGACTCTTGACTATGTGTATACAAATGGTGGAGAATCAAATGGAGCAAACTCCTTCTCACTCTCTTCTTCAATTGGTGGATTCTCAAATGCTTCAGTGACAACACTGGTGAAATCATCTGGTGGTGTCGAACAAGAGACAACAGAGTCAATTCGATTCAATGCTCCGCTGACCTTTACCTCTCAGAACAGAGCGGTGACATCAGATGACTATAGAGCAATCATTCAGAGAGAATTCTCTAACATCGATTCAATTTCATGCTGGGGTGGAGAAGACAATGATCCGCCTGACTATGGTAAAGTCTATATTGCTGTTAAGCCTTTGACATCTGATGTACTGACCACTGCAGAGAAAGATGAGATCACTGGGGTTATTCTCAAAGGTAAGAACGTCGTTTCGATTACACCAACAATTGTGGATCCAAACTATACTTACTTAGAGTTAGATGTATTCTTTAAGTACAATCCAAACCTGACAGACCGTACAGCAGTTGAACTGACATCTGTAGTTCGTGACACAATCTCAGACTATAACTTCAATGAGTTAAATAAGTTCGACGGTGTGTTCAGACATTCAAAAGTATTAAAAGCCATCGACGCTTCTGATCCTTCAATTACGTCTTCGACTGTGCGTCCTTATATGTTCATGAACATCACTCCCTCAAATTCAAGTGACAATAACTTTGAGTTGAGGTTCACATCTCCATTCTATCAATCAGGGCAAAGCACCACATATATCGTGAACAGTACAGCCTTTCTGATTAATAATGTAGAGCACTTCTTCGGGGACATTCCGATTCAAGGCTCTACAAATAGACAGGTGATTGTATATAAGATCGTACAGGGTCAGAACGTAACGGTTGTGAATGATGCAGGACTTGTTGATGTTGAGAAAGGTATTGTGACATTGAATAACTTTAGACCTGATACAACAGCAGCAATTCGTGTCACAGTGACACCAAACTCATTAGATCTAGCACCAAAGAGAGATCAGCTTATTTCAATTGATTCTTTGAGAGTGAACATTACTCCACAGGTAGATACAATTGCACTCAGTGGTTCTTCTGGTACAATCAAGTATACAACAAACTCAAGGTTAAGATAATATGGCGCACGAAAAGGCGAATACATTATTCTCATCTGATATATCCACACCTGGTTATCTTCAGTCTGTGGCTTCTTCAAAGAAGAAGAGTAAGGAGACTTTAAGATTAGATCAATTGATGCCTTCAGAGATACTTGAGGCTTCAGATGAACTCTCAAAACTTCTCAAAGCTTATTATACCTTTATGAACCTTGAGGAGTTTATCTATCAAGAGACAAAGACCTTTACAGACATTGTATTAGACAATAAGGCAGTGTTTCGTATCTCAGATCCAAACAATGAGAACGATGAGTTCTTTACAGATGAAACTGGTGCGGATTCTACACTCACAGTCACAGACTCAGACGGAAACGTTACAACAATTCCTCTGAATGACGTTAATGTTTCAATCACAAACGGTAACGAATTACCAGGATCTTTGGCAGAATCAACGTCAGAGATTGGTAAGACCTTTACTGTACTGAACCTCAATTCATATAACACATATACAGCAACACTGACAACAATTGTAAAATATTGGGTTGGTCCTGGACCATCATATGTTTTAAACTCGATCGAGGAGGCAATGGATATTGATGCCAATACGGAGAAATATCTAGAGCTGATGCAGAAGGAGATCGCAGCTGTTATTCCAAGAGATCTCACAGTCAACAAAAGAAACTTATATAAAAACATCATCGACTATTATAGAGTGAGAGGATCTTCTGACTCGATCGAGATTTTTTTCAGATTGTTGTTTAATGACAATGTAGAAGTTACATTTCCCTATGACCAGACTTTAATACCGTCTTCAGGTAAATGGGAGGTGAATCCATCACTGCCAAAGGGTGGACAATATCTTGACAACAAAGGATTCCTATCTTATAATATAAAGCTACAGGATAGTTTGAGATATCAGAAATTCTCTTATCTGATTCGAACCGGTAAAAACATCTCCGACTGGGAAGACGTCTTTAACCGATTGGTACACCCAGCTGGATTTAAATACTTTGGTGAGATTCTTATCCTTATTGAACTCACAAAGGCAGTACTTGGTGAAGACACTACAGAAGGTGATACACTAAATCGTTTTGTTCTTTCTGCAATGCCAGACAGACAGCCTGGTGCAATTGGTCTAGAAGACTTACCTGTTCTTGTTCAAATGTTTGCTTCACAGTTCTTACCAACAACCACAGCAAAGATACACAAATCAGCAACCTTCTCTGTTAACCTTTCATCAAATGCAGTTGATTCAATTGACGTTGTAGAACCTGGTTGGGGTTATAGCGTTGCCCCAACAATTACAATTAATGGCGTAGGGGTTCAGGGACAAACAATCTCCCAGGCAACAGCAACAGCAACACTTGATTCAAATGGTAGGGTGGAGTCAGTAACAGTTACTAGTGGTGGGGCAAATTATGCTACTGCTTTTGCTTCAGCCTCTGCGAATCCAAATGCAGGATCAATCGCAAATGTAATTATTAATGGAGAGGCGGATAAACAATATAGAGTACCTCCATCAATTGTATTCCCAGTTCCAACTGCAGTAGATGTAGATGGTAATCCTTTATCCACAAACGTAACAGCTGTTGCGAAGTTCTTACTTTCGCCTACAACAATATCAACTATTCAGGTTACAAATGGTGGATCAGGATATACGGGTATACCAACAGTTACAATCTCTGGAAATGCAACAGCAGTTGCAAGAGTAGAGAATGGAAAGGTTACAAGAATTAAGATTGTGAGTGCTGGATCTGGATATACAGATATTCCAACAATTACAATTTCAGGGGGCGGTGGAAATGGTGCACAGGCAAGAGCATATCTTACAGCAAGTGAGATTGCAAGTGTATCAATTACAAATGCAGGATCTGGATATGTTTCTGATCCCAGAATTCGAATTGCTTCATCGGCAAACAACGAGTTGAGAGCGAAGCATATTAGACCTATCCTTATCCTCTTGTTAAACCAGGCGGGTAATTTATTAAAAGAAAATAATTACTTTAATCGAAAAGGCACAGAGTATTATGACTCATCAAAGAGATATGGATTTAATAATACAATTGAGTATTTAGGATCACAAGAAATACAAAGTGTGGATTTAACTCATATAAATAAATATAATGTGAATTCTTTTATTCACCTTGAATCATTATAAAACGGGAAACAAATTATGACAGCAATAGTAACATCAAATTTTAGGGTTTTAAATGCAGAGAACTTTAAAGAAGATGTGGCCGATTCAAATACCTCAGTATATGTAGGTATTGGTAAATCAGACGTTTGGTCTTTAACGACATCTGATACATCGGACACTACACCATTCACACCAAATGATCACATCGATGATCTTGGTGAAGCATATCAGAATATGATTGGTCTTCAACTTCTTGGTACCTCTGACGTATCACATGTAGTTCCAAGATATACTTGGACATCTGGATCCAGCTATTATGCTTGGGATTCTGACGATGAGAGTATCTTCGATAAGGCTTTCTACATTATCACTTCCGAGTTTAAAGTTTATAAGTGTATTAAAGTAGGTGGTGGTGCTTCTACAGTACAGCCCACTCAAACCCTTACTAACCCAACAGCAGAATCAGATGGGTATACATGGAAATACATGTACACAGTCTCAGTTGCTGATGCAGAGAAATTCCTAACTATTTCTTATATGCCAGTCAAAACCGTTTCCCTTGACTACGTATCAGATTCAGCAGCAGAAGCAGCTCTTTCAGAAGCAGATTATGCTCAATACCTAAACCAAAAAGCTTCCCGTGATTCAAGCACAGCAGCAGGTATTGAAAGAATCGAGGTTACTGCAGGTGGTACCGGATACACAGGTGCACCAACAGTTACAATTACTGGAGATGGGACAGGTGCTACAGCAACAGCAACAGTTTCAAATGGATCTGTAACAGCTGTGAACGTAACATCAAAAGGAACAGATTACACAATCTCTGACATTACATTCTCTGGCGGGGGTGGATCAGATGCTGCAGCAAGAGCAGTAATCGCACCAAGTAGAGGTCACGGTGTTGATCCTACAAAAGAGCTTGGAGCTTTCTTTATTGGATTGAACACACAGCTTTCAGGAACAGGAAATGGTGACTTAACAGTTGGTAACGATTTCAGACAGGTTACAATTGTTAGAAATCCTTATAACTATGGAACGACAACAGTTTCAACAGCAACAACTTTGAAGGCTTTAAAATCAGCAACAGTTGGTTCTGGTACAATTACAAACTTACAGGTTGATGAATTGATTGTTGGTCAAACATCAGGAGCCCAGGCTTATATCGTAGAGATTGATTCTGGTGCAGGTAAAGTATATTATCATCAGAACTCCAAGACAGGATATACAGCATTCAACTCAACAGAAGATATACAAGGACAAACAAGTAGTACAACAGTTACATTATCAGCTCTTGGAAATCCTGAGGTACAACCAGGCAGTGGAGATATTATATTCCTAGAGAATAGAGATCCGATTAACAGAACAACAACACAGATTGAAGACATTAAGGTCATTATTGAATTCTAATATACATAATAGTATATTGACAGAGAAGAGAGAAATATGAGTACAACCAAAGTCAAAACATATAGCGTAGCACCATACTATGATGATTATGATGAAACCAAAAATTATCATAGGGTTCTTTTTCGTCCTGGATATGCAGTACAAGCAAGAGAGCTAACTCAGTTACAAACTGCACTTCAGGCACAGATTGATCGTCATGGTCAATATACCTTTAAAGACGGTTCACGTGTAGTAAATGGTAAAGCAACTCTTGATGTTGAATACGACTTTATTAAAATTGAATCTTCATTCACACATTCAACAGCTGGTGCACTGAATGCTGATAATTATTTAGATGAGTTTGTTGGTACCACGATTACAGGTTCTGCCAACACAACAAATCAGGTTACAGCAAAGGTACTAGCCGTTATCGATGCAGAGGGATCAGATCCAAATACCCTCTATATTAAATATACATCTCAGGGTGGAGCAAACAAGAATGTGGCAAAATTTGCCGCCGGGGAAGAGTTTGTTTCAGATGGATCTCCTGTTCGATATGGTATGGTCGGTGGTGGATCAAACATTGATGGAAGTAATACTGCTTCATCAATCACTACCCCAACAGGACAAGGTTCTGCTATTCATATTGAAGAAGGTGTATATTTTATCTCTGGATGCTTTGTATATGTTCCAGCAGGAACTTTAACTCTTGACAAATATACCAACACACCATCTTACATCGTTGGATTACAGGTAACTGAATCTGTTGTTGATTCTGGTACAGATACTTCACTACTTGATAATGCTCAGGGAGTACCAAACACTGCAGCACCTGGAGCAACAAGATATAAAATTTCCACAGCACTGATTAAGGAAAGCTTAGATCCTGCAAATCGTGTGGTAAACAATTATATTACACTTTTAAAAATTAAGAATGGTGTTGTTCAAGTAGACTCAACCGATAAGCTAGATGATACAGAATTAACACAAAGATTAGCAACAAGAACATTTGAAGAATCAGGTAACTATGCCGTTAGACCATTTACCCTTGACGTTAAAGAGTATCTAAATGATGGAACAAATAATGGATATCTAACAACATCTCAAATCATTTCAGAGGAGTCTACAGTTTCTACAACACAACAAGCTACAGACTTTGGTGATGCAAGATTGGCAATTGGTATTGAACCATCAGTTGCATATGTTCAAGGTTTTAGAAACGAACACTTAGACACAAAATATGTTTCTCTTGTAAAGCCAAGAGGAGCTGATGCAACAGCGTTTGCAAATACTACGACAACCCAAATTAAAGTTGGTAACTATATTAAGTTATCCAAAACAGGATTAAAGGGTGCACCCGATTTAGGAAACTTCACTACAATATCTTTGAGAAATAGTTCAAATACCGAAATTGGTACTGCAAGAGGTAGAGGATTAGAAACATATTCTGATCATGTCAGGTTATATCTTTTTGATATCACTATGGGATCAAACTCATTCTCAAATGTTGCAAAGGTATATCAAGCAGGAACACCTCAGGCTTTCCAAGGTAACTTAAGTGTTGTTGGTACAAGATTCGATGCTGGTAATAATGGATTAGTATTCAAGCTTCCTTACAATGCAATTAAGACTTTATATTCTACAAATAACCAGGTAGATAACATTTATAAGGTCAGACAGGTATTTACAGATACTGTAGCATCAGGTACATTCTCTATCTCAATTGGTTCTGGTCAGGGTACATTCACAGACGTTTCTGATATTATTATCTCTGCAGGAACAGCTGATGTTATAACAGATTCCTCTACAATTGCTTCTGCTCTTACTGGGGGGAATGGTTCAACATCACTTAGCTTCAATGCAAGTACATTAGGTATATCAGATGGAACTGCAGTAAAGATTATTGCATCAGTACAAAAGAATTTACAGCACAAGACAAAGACAAGAAACAATAACCAAACAACTACAATTAATGTTACTAACGGTAATGCAACTTCTTACGATTTAGATAGATCAGATATTATAAGAATTGTTTCAATTGTTGATGTAGATGGTGTTAATATTACAGACAGATTTACATTAGATAATGGTCAAAGAGATAACTTCTATGACGAAGGTAAGATCCTCAAGGTAAGTGGAACAGCTCCTGTTGCTTTAGGAAATATGGTAATTACCTTTGATTACTATTCACATGGTTCAGGAGACTACTTCTCTGTTGATTCATATCCAACAGCAGACTATGATTCTATTCAAGGCTTCAGTTCAAATCAAGGGTTTGTACAGTTAAGAGACTGTATTGACTTTAGACCAACAAAGGCCGCTTATGGGTCAATCACTACCGGATCAGAATTCTCATCCGGATCTGGTGCTTCTCTTACAGCTGCACCAAAACCAGGACATGCATTATTATCAGATATTACGTATTATCTCCCGAGAGTTGATAAGCTCTATATTACAAGAGAAGGTAATTTTAAGATTGTGACTGGTACACCTTCAGATAGTCCGAAGGCTCCTGAAGACATCGATGATGCAATGACCCTTTATAAGTTACAAATATCACCGTATGTTTTCTCACCATCAGATGTAAAACCTGTTATGATTGATAACAAGAGATACACCATGCGTGACATTGGTGCTATTGATAAGAGGGTGAAGAACTTAGAGTATTATACATCTCTTTCATTATTAGAGCAATCTGCTGCAGACGTACAGTTATTTGATGGGTCTAACTTCTCAAGATTTAAAAATGGGTTTATCGTAGACGGATTTAGAGGTCATAATGTTGGTAATCCTTCTGATTCTGATTATCAATGTTCTATTGACAAGAGCGCTGGTGCTCTTCGACCCAAGTTCGATGAAAGAAACATAAATCTTATTCGTAAGTCAGGAGATACGGGAACAGCAGAAAAATATTCATCAATTGTCGTGATGGATAGAAATTCAGATGTAGTACACATTGAACAACCATATGCTTCCGCTATCATTAATGTTAACCCCTATGATGTTTTCTTCTGGGGTGGAACAATTAACTTATCCCCCGAGTCAGATGAATGGAAAGATGTTGATGTCAGACCAGATGTAATCATTGACGATAATTCAATGTATGATCAATTAGTTGCACAAGCCGAGGAAGATGGAATTCTTGGAACAGTTTGGAACGAATGGGAAACAAACTGGACTGGAGTTGATGTCGATGTACAGACAACAAGGGAAAGAGAAGATTTTTGGTGGACCGATTCTCAATGGGATTTTACAGGAAGACCAGGTGGTGGAAGACAACAGGTTACCACAACCACAACTACAACAACTACTACAAATCAGTCCAGGTCAGGTATTAGAACAGACGTAGTTCCTGATACAGTTACAAAAGATTTAGGAAGTAAGGTTGTTGAGGTTAACTTCGTTCCATTTATGAGATCTAGGAGGGTATACTTTAAAGCTGAACTTATGAAACCGGATTCAAAGGTGTATGCTTTCTTTAATGGAAAAGATATTACAGCATACTGTAACCAAGAAACCTATCAAGAGTTTTCAGATCAATCAAACGTAAAAACATTTGAGGGTGAAACACAATGGGTTGATGATTCATTTGCTACATCATCAAACAGTGGATCACTTACAGTTGATTCAACAGGTAAAGTTGAAGGATCATTTATTATTCCTAGAAACGCCTCTATGAAATTTAGAACAGGCACAAGGGAGTTTAGATTAACTGATTCCACAACAAACTCTAAAACAGATGAGTCAACATTTGCAGAAGCACAATTCCATGCTCAAGGTTTATTAGATGTATATCAAAGAACTATTATCTCAACTAAAGTACCTAAATTTGTACAGACAGAGGTAAGTGATAACAGAGTCTTAACAGAATCATCTACACAAACAACAACGACATGGATTGATCCATTAGCAGAAACAATCCTTATAGACGAGCCAGGTGGAATATTCGTATCTTCTGTGGACTTATTCTTCAGACAAAAAGACCCAAATATCCCTGTTAGGGTTTCTATTCGAGCATGTGAGAATGGTACACCAACACAAAGGATCGTACCTGGTGCAGATAAGGTAGTTTATCCTTCAAGCGTAAATGTATCGACTGATGCTTCAGCTTCAACAACAGTTACATTTGATCATCCAGTATACTTAGAACAAGATCAAGAATATGCGATTGTTATTATAGCACAAACAAATAACTATCTTGTTTGGATTGCAGAGATGGGTGGATACGACGTAACAAATGCAAACTATAGAATCACAAAGCAACCATATAATGGTGTGTTCTTTACATCTCAAAATGCTTCTACCTGGACACCAGAACAATCGAAGGATTTGAAGTTTACTTTAAATAGAGCTTCATTCAATACATCCTCTAGTTCAGAGATTACTCTTACAAACGATGTGGTCCCTGCTAAGAAGTTGACGGCGAATGCCTTGTTAACAACAAACGGATCTGCAACAATTAGAGTATCACACAAGAACCACGGTATGCATGCTGCTAACTCTACAGTAACAATATCAGGATCAGCTGCAGTAAACAATATTCCAGCAAGTGAGATCAATGCGACTCACACCATCGGAAACATTGAGCACGATTCATATACAATTACAGTTACAACAAATGCAAATGCTACAGGATCAGGTGGTGGATCAGCTATTCGTGCAACAGAGAATAGACACATGGATGTTATGAAGGCTATTATTTCAAACATTCAAGTACCTGGAACTGATATTCGATTCTATGCAACAACCCGTAGTCAACAATCAGTTGATGGAAATGAAGCAGCTTATCAATCACAAAATGAGTTCGAGATTCTTCCAAACAGAAACGTATTCTTCTCTTCTCCGAAAGTTATTGCTTCAGGACCGAATGAGACATCTCAAATGTCTGGTGCAAAATCTTTTGAGTTAAGATGCGTAATGACATCAGAGAAAGATACACTCTCTCCTGTCATTGATTTAAACCGTTGCTCAGTTGTTACAGTTCAAAATAGAATATCCGATGCAGAAAGCAATCAATCTTCATACACAGCTGGAGCAGGATACGTGGCAGAGACATCAGCAACAGGTGGATCAGAATTAGCAAGATATATAACAAAAAGAGTTGATCTTGCAGAAGAAGCTGAAGTCATTAAGGTATACTTAAATGGAAACAGACCTGCAGGTTCATCAATTGATCTATACTATAAAGTACTAGGTGCTGGATCTGATGAAGATATAAGCACTATTGATTGGGTGTCAGCTTCACCGAATGAAGATATTGCATTCAACGATAGTCCAGCAATTTATGAAGAAGCAGAATATGATATCTCACCTTCTGAGCCATTTGGTTCGATGGTGTTTAAGATTGTACTTAGGTCTTCAAATAGCTCAGGTGTACCGACAGTGAAAGACTTTAGAGCAATCGCAGCAACATAATGGAGTAGGAAATGCCAAGAAGAAAAAAAGTTGAAGAACCAGAAATAGCACAAGTAGAAAACAATCCTGATTTAGTCCGGGATATGTCTACTACAGCGATTATAAATACTAATAACAATGCATTTGCTCAACGTAAGGCTCAGCAAGCTTCAGTAAGAATGCAACAAGAAATTGATGCTAAGCAAAGAGAAGATATTGATGCATTGAAAAAAGATATGGAAGAGATTAAAGCAATGCTCACAAAATTAGTTGGTGGTAAATAATGGCATCGAATAAACAGACAACAATTTTAAAAACTAATACCTTCGAAGAACTGAGACAGAAAGCGAACGAGGTATCGCTTAGACTTGGTGACAATGATCAACTTGATAGCTTATTAGAAGACAAAGTTTATAACTATACAGCGTCAGCTGATCAAATTAGATTTTTAGGATCAGATAATGATTCTGATACTTTATCTTTTGAAATTAGTCCACAGAATACAGTTGATAATACTGCTGGTTATATTATTTTACATGGGTCACCAACTATTCCAGCTGGGTTTATTGCTGATGCAACCCTAACACAGACTAATGGGTATCAGGCAACAATTACTTCTGTCACATCATCAAAGATCCTTGTAAGAAATTCATCTGGTACATTCGATTCATCGTTGGATATTAATGTTGGATCAGATTCAATCTCAGCATCGAATGTCAGAAGAATCCTTGGTGAATCTTATGATACAGCAGTTGCAAGGGTTTATGTTAACGGATCAGAAAGATCTCAAGACATGTCTGCAGACGGATTCCACGTTCCAACATATATTGGATATGTCGAGCTTCAGAACCTTTCATCTGGTGATGTGGATGATTTCATTGAAGGTGAAACTGTCTATCAAGGGACAAGCTTGAATGCTTCTACATGGTCTGGTACAATTTTAGAATGCTCACTCACTGTATTGAGATTAAAAACACAAACAGGGTCATTCAGTGCATCTACACAGATTAAGGTAACAAATAGTTCAGATACAATTGCTGGGGCTAATCATACAGGATTTATTGGGGTATCAACCCTTTCTGGAAGTATTATTGAGTTTAATACTCCTCTTTCAAATTTAGATACTGTTAAGATTAAGGCGGTAGATCTAGTACAAGCTATTAACGAATTACAAGATGATATTGGTGAGGTAGAAAACCTGACAACAGTATCTAATGATCTCGTACAAGCAATTAATGAGCATGACAGTGAACTTGGTACTATCTCTTCCGGTAATATGGGAACCACTGCATCAACAGTAGAGACAGCAATTAGAGAACATGAGGATCAAATAGGTAATGTAGATATTACAGCGATATCTTCTGTAAATGATACTATTACTGGTGCATTGTCTCAATTACATACAGAAGTTGGTTCATTGTCTTTAAACACAACAGCAAATGATCTTACCGCAGCAATTAACGAACATGAGACTGATATTGGTACTGTAGGTAATCTTACCACATCAGCAACTAATCTTACACTTGCAATTAATGAATTAGATCTAAAGCAAGGTGCAGCAACTCTTACAACATCAGCAAATACTTTATCAGGTGCAGTCAATGAATTAGATGCAGAACTTGGTACAATTACTTCTGGTGCTATGGGTACTACCGCTTCAACAGTAAGTGGAGCAATCGCCGAGCACGAAACACAAATAGGTAATGTAGATATTACAGCAATATCCTCTACCAATGATACTATTACTGGCGCATTATCTCAACTACACACTGAAGTAGGTACTCTTAGTTTAAATACAACTGCTACAAACTTAACAGCAGCTATTAATGAGCACGAATCTGATATTGGTAATATGACACTTACTGGAGTGAGTGCAACTAACCTTTCAGCAGCTGTAAGAGAATTGGCTTCAGAGAAAGTTGACTTAACATCGGCTTCCACACAAACAATTTCATCTCCACTTACCGTAAGTGGCAACGTAACATATTCTAACAATAGTGGAAACGATACGTTTACATTTGAAGCTGGTACAACTCTTGACCTTTCAGATGTTGATGGATCAACAGGAGTTACATTACTCTTACCTGGATCTGCAACTGGTGTATCGACATTTGGTACAGCTTTCTTAGCTACAGATTCTACAGAGAACGTACAAGGATTTAGAATCGATAGAGGCGGTGTTGCTGGAGCTCCTACTCCTTATCCTACACTACAATGGGATGAAACCGTTTCTGATGAAGAAAAGAGATGGCAAGCAAGAGGATTAGATACCTCAGGAACATCTTCAAGAGCAGATTCCCTTGTAACGTTCTATAATGCTTTCCACTTAATTCAGAATAATACAGAATCTGGAATTAATGTTACATGGGATTCAGCTAATCAAAATTTTGACTTTGATGTTAGTGACTTTACGGTTACACTTGGAACAGGTCCGATCTCTGGAAGCTTTACTGTTAATAATCTGGCAAATGCTACATTTAATACGACATTAGATAATGATTCGGTTACACTTGGTACACATACAACTGGAGCTTATGTTAGAAGAATTCTTGGAACCTCAAACGAAATTGAGGTATCATCAAATGATGTTGAAACTGCTTCAGTTACAATTGGACTTCCAAATGCAGTAGATATTGGTGATCTTGATGTTACAGATACAACACAATCAAGCTCATCTACAACAGGTGCTTTAACAGTTGCTGGTGGTGCTGGTATTGCTAAGAACTTATATGTTGGTGGTGACTTATTCGTACAAGGTACACAAACTGTTTTAAATACTGCAACATTAACTGTTGAAGATACATTAGTCTTAGCAGGAAACAATTTATCTTCAGAACCAAGTTCAGGTGGATTTGGTTTAGAAGTTGGTCCAATTACAAATCCAAGTGGGGTTGCTTCCAACGTTACAGGTGCACACTCAATTGTATATAACTATGCAACGGATCGATGGGAAGCTGATGGATCATTAATTCTATCAGAGGCAACATTGGGATCTCCTGATGTTAAAGCCAATGGAACAAGCGTTGGTGACTTAACCCCATCAAGATCTATTGACTTCTTAAATGGAACGGGTATTACAGCAGCTGTTACATATGACTCAGGTACTTCAGACTTTAACGTTGTCTTTACAAATACAGACCTTGGATCTTCTCAGGCTATCTTTAAGAATATCCAAACAGATAATGGTACAGCTACAGCTAATATTAATAATGATACATTAGTATTATCGGGTGGAAATGCAATCAACACATCTCGATCAGGAGATACAATCACTATAGCACATAATGATACCTCAACATTAAATGGTAGTTATGGGGGTAATGATAATGGTGTTGTCATTGAAGATATTACAGTTGATTCAAATGGTCATGTTACTGGTGTAGGAACAAGAGACCTTGATGGTAGATTTTATCAACAATCTTCTTTCGCTTCTGCTAATACAGAATCAGCTCCAGTAATAAGAGATAGTTCAGGTAACTTCTCTGCAGGTACAATTACTGCTAGCTTAACAGGTAATGCTTCTTCTGCTACACAGGTTTATGTTACAACTACATCAACAAATACTAGTTATAGACTTGCACTTCTAACAAACTCAACTGTGCAAGGTAGTGGTAATCATGACATATATAAAGATTCATCTGCCACTGGTGGGGTTAATTATAATCCAAGCACAAATGTATTATCTGCTTCAACATTCTCAGGATCACTCTCAGGTAATGCAACTTCTGCAACTGATGTATATTTACACGATGCAGATGGAGTTACTGGAAATACTGACTACTATATTCCATTCAGTGATTACAATGCATCTAATGGAGATGCTGCTCATACACTCTTTGGAAAGGGAACAATTAAATATAGACCAGGTACTGATCAACTTCATGTAGGAAGTGTATACGCAACATTTGTAGGAAATGGAGCTAGTGTTACTAATCTAAGTGGAACTAATATCGCTACAGGTACAGTTTCCGCGACAAGAATTGCAAGCTTAGATGCATCTAAGATTGCATCAGGAACATTTGCAACTGCTAGAATTCCAGATCTAGACGCAGGAAAGATTACAACAGGAACATTCGCTACAGCAAGAATACCTACAAACATTAACATTACAGGTAATGCTGCTACTGCAACTTCTGCAACTTCTGCGGGATCTGCGGCATCATGTACTGGTAATTCTGCTACAGCAACAACATTACAAACTGCTAGAACAATTGGTGGTGTATCATTTAATGGTTCAGCAAATATAAATCTACCTGGTGTTAATACTGCAGGTAATCAGAATACATCTGGTAATGCTGCCTCAGCAACAGTACTACAAACTGCTAGGACAATTGGTGGTGTATCATTTAATGGTTCAGCAAATATAAATCTACCTGGTGTTAATACTGCAGGTAATCAGAATACATCTGGTAATGCTGCCTCAGCAACACTAGCTACAAAGGCAAGTACACTTTCACAAAATGGAGGTAATGGATCTGCAATGACCTTTAATTGGTCTGGTCAAAGTGGTCAACCATCTTGGTTATGGGGTTCAAATAACGGAACAGATATTTATGTATATAATCCATCTAACTTTAGCGTAAACTATGCAACTTCTGCAGGATCTGCATCTTCTGCATCTTCTGCAACGAATGCAACTAATGCAAGTTACATTTATACTTATAGTAGAAGTAGTGAAAACGTGGCTTACTATTTAATGGGTAATCCCGGCTCACTTAATGGCAATGGTAGTGCAAATGCTTCTACTAAATTCTATTTTAACCCGAGTGCAAGTGCGATATACTCTACTGGTGATATTGTTGCATATGTTTCTTCTGATAGAAACTTAAAAGAAAATATTAAGCCAATTGAAAATGCACTAGATAAAGTAAGTAAAATTAATGGTGTAACATTTGATTGGAAAGACTCCTGGTTAGAAAAACATGCAGATGAATCCTTGGAATCAGGTATTATTAGAAAGAATGATACTGGTGTGATTGCTCAAGAGGTTCAAGAAGTATTACCAGAAGTCGTGCATGAAAGAGAAGATGGAACACTTGGTGTTAAGTATGAAAAGATGATTGGTTTATTGATTGAATCAATTAAAGAATTAAAAGAACAAAATAAAGAGCTTAGATCAGAAATTGAGAAACTAAAAAGTATAAATAGTTAGGTAAATAATATGGCAGTTTATGCAAATTTAACAGTTGATCAGGGTGCAACATTTAGCGCAAACATTGATGTAACTGATAACGATGGAGATGCATTGGATTTGAACGGATATACAGTATCGGGTCAAATCAGAAAAACATATTCATCATTAAATGCGATAGATTTTACAGCTTCAGTTGTTAATCCCTCAGCTGGAACCATACAAATTGGTTTAAGCTCTGTACAAACTGGGGCAATGAAGGCAGGAAGATATGTTTACGACGTTGAAGTTAACAACGGAGGAACTATAACAAGGGTTTTAGAAGGACAAGTAGAAGTTACACCAGGAGTAACGCAGTAATGGCAAACATAAAAGCTAAGGTTAGACAAAATCCCGAAAGGATCACTGCCCAAACTTTAAAATTAGGAAGTATTGCACTTTCTGATTTAACAGACGTTAACGTTCAAGGTCAAACTGACGGAGCAATGTTAATCTATGATGGAACAACAGCATCCTATGTGGCAACCCCAGTAATAGGAAATGAAAATACGAATATAATCGGAGGCACATACTAAAATGGCAAATTTAACTAGGATTAAAATCCTAACCACGGGGTCAACCACCACCGCGCCAAGTAATCTAAAAACAGGTGAATTGGCGTACTCATATGTTGCAGGGACACAAAGCAACAATGGTGATCGACTCTATGTTGGTACAGGAACAGAAACAAATGGGATCGCGGCATCGGTTGATCTTATTGGTGGTAAGTATTTTACTGGTCTTTTAGATCACGTTCATGGTACAGCAACAGCAAACAGTGCTGTTATCCTTGATGGTAATCTTCATATTGACCAAATTAATATTGGAACATTAGCACTTGAAAGTTCAGGTGGATCAGGTCAAACAGTAAACAGTATTGTTACTGATACTACACTTTCAGGTGTAGCTGATACAGATCTTGTAACTGCTTTAGCTGTTAAAACATATATTGATACAAATATTACAGCTCAAGATTTAGACTTTACTGGTGATTCAGGAACAGGTGCTGTTGATTTAGATTCACAATCATTAGCAATTTCTGGTGATACAGGTATTACGACCACTGCCTCCGGTCAGACCATCACCATTGATCTTGATGATACAGCAGTAACTCCAGGTTCGTATGGTTCCCAAACAGCTATTCCAACATTCACAGTTGATCAACAAGGTAGATTAACAGCTGCAGGTACAGTTGCAGTTGCTACTTCATTAACAGTTGACGGCGATAGCGGTACAGGTGATGTTGATCTCTTAACAGATGATCTACAGATTTTAGGTACAGCAAATGAGATCGAAACAGTATCTTCTAAAACTGGTACAGATGTACAAGTTCAAATTGGATTACCAACCAATGTTACAATTGCTGGTGAATTAGATGTAGATGTCATTGATGTAGCTACTTCAGCTGCTCTTGCTTCAGCTACTGTTGAAGACTTAACAGACAATAGAGTTGTTATTGCAGGTACAGGTGGTGAATTAGAAGATGATGCTAACTTTACATTCGACGGAACAGAATTAGCAGTAGGTGTAGATAAATTTACAGTTCAAGCTGCTGATGGTGCCACAGTTATTGATGGCGACTTAACAGTTAATGGTTCAAATATTAACCTTGGTAATGGTTTATCAGACAATGTTATTATCTCTGGTAACCTTACAGTTCAAGGTACTACAACAACTGTAGAATCAACAACAATCACAATTGATGATCCAGTTATTGCATTAGCAGATAACACAACCTCAAACACATCAGACGGTCTTGATCGTGGTGTTAGATTTAAGTGGGGAACAGGTTCAGCAGTTGCAACAGGTTTCTTTGGTTTCGATATACAGACAGAAAGATTTGTATTTACAAAAGACGAAACAGTTACATCAGACGACTTCTCATCTCCTTGGAGTGATGTAGAATTTGGTGATGTGTATGCAACTGGTGCTGATATCGGCAATATTCAAATCGGTATTACTGGTGATAATGAAATTGATACCACAACTGGTGGATTAACAATTGATTCAGCTACTGGTGAAACAACCGTTGACGATAACTTAACAGTTACTGGAGATCTAGATGTAACAGGAACAGTTACATTAACAAATGATCTTGCAGTAATACACGGTGGTACTGGTGTATCATCATTTACAGGTGACGCAGTAATTATTTCAAATGGAGCTGGTACTGCACTTTCATATCTTACAAGTTCATTAGGTACAGTAGGAGATATTGTACAGTTTAATGCTTCAGGTGTACCAGTTGTTTCAAATATTATAGACGGCGGAACCTACTAATATAAATAACATTATATAATTCCTGTATATACAGGGTGACTTTTACATTAACTCTTTATAGAGATTGAACATAGGAGAAGCCAAAATTGGCCCGTAACACAGACATTAGACTGCGACGTTCAGCAACAGCTGGAGCAGTTCCAACTACAGCACAATTAAACCTAGGTGAATTAGCAATTAACACCTATGATGGTAAATTATTCCTTAAAAAAGATGTATCAGGTACAGAAACAGTTGTAGAAATTGGTGGTGATTCCGGGACACAACAAACTGCAGTATGGAAAGAATATGTCTATACTGCCACAACTAATCAAACAAGCTTCTCAGGTTCAGACGATAATTCACAAACACTTTCATATGTTGTAGGATATTTACAAGTATTCTTAAATGGTGTATTATTAGATAATGGAACAGATTATACTGCCACAACGGGCAATTCTGTTGTATTAGTTAATGGTGCATCATCCGGTGATTTAATTCAGATTTCTACATTTGTTAAAGTACTTGGTACTGGTGATATGGTTACCAATACTTTTACAGGTAATGGTTCAACTGCAGCATATACTCTTACAGTAAATCCTGATACAGAAGAAAATACAATTGTATTTGTCGATGGTGTATATCAGGAAAAAGATACATACACAGTTTCAGGTACAACACTTACATTTGATGCAAATGTTCCTAATGGTGCTTCAATCGAAGTGATTATTGGGAGTAGAAATGTTACCCTTTCAGATGTTAATGATTTAAGTATATCAGGTGATCTTACAGTTCAAGGAGAATCATTCTTTACAGGTGATGCAGAATTTACAGGATTTATTTTAGGTGATGTAAAAGGTGCAGTTACATTTGCTGCTCAAGCAGGTGAAGCTCTTTCAAAAGGCGATGCTGTTTACATATCAGGTATATCAGGTAATACAACAGTCGTTTCAAAAGCAGATGCTGATGATGCTGCTAAGATGCCAGCATTTGGTATTGCAGCTGCAGCAGCAAGTATA